>Ga0310124_10000017_pt1 | contig 125869 bp, 106 predicted proteins | sample CB11b_AW_Bot5_MG_FD_203507 | JGI IMG/M metagenome (GOLD analysis project Ga0310124, IMG submission 203507) | Marine microbial communities from Western Arctic Ocean, Canada - CB11b_AW_Bot5 | ecosystem: Environmental > Aquatic > Marine > Oceanic | place: Canada: Western Arctic Ocean | collected... | reverse complement strand
ACCTTCCCTATAGTGGCAGGGGCTACACGGTTTCCTATGAATAGCGGCAAAATGCAGCAGGCGATTATTGTCGCCATTGGTTACGAAAAAGGCTCTATTGGATCAGCTAGTCGAATAAGAGACTACACACCTACCTTTGCAAACGATTGGAAAAAACAAACAGGTAATGCGCAAGGCCATATTCAGTTTATTAAAAACACTGTGTTTCCTTATATTGAGAAAAACTACCGAGCTAGTCACACTCACAAAACCTACATAGGTAATTCGCTAGGCGGCTTATTAGGTGCCACTATTTTATTTACAGAGCCCGATTTATTTAGCCATTATATTATTGGTAGCCCGTCTGTTTGGTTTGATAGCAACGCAGTCTTAGCGCTACAAGTAAATAAGCCTAAAGTGCCTATAAAAGTTTATATATCGGTGGGAGCAAAGGAAACCCCAGCCTTTGGTGAAGGACAAAATATGGTTGAGGGTGCCAAGCAATTGGTACAAAAAATTAATGGACTTAACAGTGACAACATACAATTAAAAAGTGTTGTTATTGAAGGAGCGAGCCATGCAACGGCATTTCCTACCACTGCAATACAAGGGCTTGATTGGATATGAAGCACTGTAAGTGAGTAATACTGTAAAATTACTGACGTTAGAAAACGTTACCATTTAAAACCTATCATTAGTAAAGCTAATGATAGGTTTATTTTTCAATATGCAATAAAAGAGTAAGCTAGCTACTCAGAGCTTTTATTAACTTAGTGGTCGTGATCGTCTTCTTCTTCCTCTTGTGCAATACCAAGCCAAGTAATTGCACTAGGAGCAAAAGTAAGCTCAACCTCACTTTCAATTTCTAGGTCTTCAAGGTGTACTTGTACAACGTGCTGAGCAATAGGGTCGGCTACATAAGCAAACTGACCATTTTGCGCCACTGTCATGCTAAAGCTCATGCCCTCTGGCATGGTTGATACATCTTGCTCGGTAATATCAACTTGACCTGCAAGTTCCCAGTGCATTTCGCCGTCGTCTTCATGTGCCTCAAGTACGTTTAAAAAGCCTAGGCTGTCTAAAACTAAAAAGTGCTCGCCATGGGCAGAAAAAGAGTACGACACAGCACTTGCGCCATCGGCTAGTTGCCATTCTAGTTCTTCCATTTGTGCTGTCGCTGGGTTAATAGTTACAATCACAGCAGGGCCGCCACTGTGACCAGAAGCAACGCCAATAAAGGTCTTACTGTCTTCATGACCGTATATAGTACCAATGCGTAAATCGCCAACGGCTGCAATGTTCGCTATTTTTTCAGCTTCGTATTCATCATCGTGCTGGTGGGCTAATAACACACCATCGCTACAGCCAAATGCCACGTAGTCGTGGTTTTGTGCCGCGCCGTGTAAATCAGGGCACGTAACTTCTAAGGTTTGTTCAAGCTCATATTCACCATCATGAAAATGATAAACACCTACTTGGTCTGGCAGTACTTTAGCAACCGATGTGCTTTCGCTGTCATCACGGCGAAGTGTTGATAATAAATGTTCACCACGAGGCTCTGCTACGCCGTGCATATTAATATCGTAGCTAATACCCGGTAGCGTTGCTGTTGCGCTGGTTATGTCGTTATCTGTTAATATTTCAACAGAGGCAACCGTGCCTGAGCCTGCATCACCATCATAAAAAATAGCTAATTGGCCGTCATGTTTTACAAGGTGAGTAGGGCGGCTGCCACTTGTTAGCTCATAACTGCTAGCTGCTGGGCTTTGCTCATAGTCGTGTAAATGCTCGCCATGGTCTTCACGCCATAAACCACCATCAATAAAGCCTAAGTAATCTTGTGCGCGGCTTGCAATAACGGCATAACGAAAATCAGGTGATGACGATAGCGTGTTTGAATCGTTCGTCAGGGTAAATGTTTCAAGTAAAGTGTTGTCGTCTAGGTCATAAAAGCTGGCTTCGTTGCTATCGCCTGCAAGCACAGCTAATCTGCCTAATGAGTCAATTGTGTAGCCATCATCATGGTCGTGATCATGATCGTGCTCGTCTTCTACAACAATAGGGTCTTTTTCTACAATATTGGTCTGGGCATCGCCACAGGCTGTAATAAATGTAGTGCTAATAGCCAGTGCAATAAGCTTTAATTTGTATAGTTTTTTCATGTTTATTTCCTTTAATTATAATTTTTTAATGCTTAAAAATAACCGCGAATACCTAGCGCAAAGCTACGCCCTGGACGTGGTGCTATATTTTTTACAAACGAGCTGTGCACGCGTGCTTCTGTATCTGTTAAGTTGGTGCCTCGCAGGTAAACAGACATATCTTGGTTTAATACTGAAAGGTCGTAAGAGATGCTTGCATCAACCAATGTGTAGCCGTCTGTTGCTGTTTCTTGTGGGGCTGTGCGGTCTTGCTTTTGATAGCGAGTAACGTGAATATGCGCACTGAGTTTATCTGTTTGATAGCTTAACTCGCTACCAAAACGAAGTGGTGGAGTACGGGGTAAATCGCCGCCGTCTTTAAGGCGTGCACGAACGTAATCTGAGAATAAATCTACTTTAAACTCATCGGTTAATTGCCACGCAATTTGCGTTTCAAACCCGTGTAAAATTACATCGTCTGTTTTAAATAAATAAACCGGCAGTTCTGATGAATGGTCGTGTTCGTCAGCGCCTTCTTCTTCATCGCCATGGTCGTGACCACTTTCAGCGAATAAACCGGTGTCTATTTGGTAATAGTAATTATCTACTTGGTTGTAAAAGGCATTTAAAATAAAGCCAACATCACCTTGGGTTTTACGCAGGGTTAAATCGATATTATTGGCTGTTTCTAAGTCAATTGTTTGACTAGATAAACCTAAATGGCCGGCTTCATCTAAATCAAATAGTGCGCCTACTTCGTAAGTGCCAGTACCAATGTGCGGCCCAAACGATAATAACTCAGAAGCAGAAGGTGCACGTTCAGAGCGCGATACAGAAAGTCCTAAATTATAGTTAGGTGTAAAATCCCACACTATGCCTGCCGATAAGCTGATTGGCGTAAATTCATGCTCTACGTCAAATACACGAGTGGTTTCTGCGCTTTCTTCGTGGTCGTGATCATGCTCTTCTACTTCATCGTGTGCATGAGCGTCAATATTTGGCAGTAATACGTCGCCTGCTTCAATTGTTACACGCTCAATACGCCCACCTAGCTGCACTAAAAAATCACCAAAGTGTCTTTCTTCCATTAGCGCTACAGCAAAGCTTTCGGTTTCTGATGGAGGAGTAAAGGCCTCTTCACCTTGCGCTTCTACATCGCTTTGTTTGTAATGAAAGCTAATGCCGCCATTCCACTCGTTAAATTGGTTATGTAGTAGGTCTATGCGTAATTCGTTTGTTTCGTTTTTAAATGTGGTGCCTACAGCGCCACCTTCAATTTCAGCGTGTTCGTAGTCGGTGTGGCCAACGCGCAGGTTTACTTTGTTTAGCCACTTATTATCTAGGTTGTACTCACCTAATAATTGCACTTTAGTTTGCTCTAAATCAGCAAATACGCTTTCTTCTTCGTCGCTGTGTTCTTCCTCTTCATCACCGTGCGTATGGCCCGGAATACCGTATTGACGATTAAACTGCTCTACAGCTAAGCCAATAAAGCCGTTATCCATTAAGTAGCTAGCGCCAACAGTAAAACCATCGGACTCTTCATTACTGTTTTCAACTTTGTAATCGCCACTATGGCCTTCACCGTCGCTATCTATATCTGCGGCTACAGGTACCTCGTAGTCATCGGCTTCACGCCAAAACGCATCGGCATAAAAAGCTACCGAGTCTGTGCCTGTGGTGGCATTAAACGAGGCCACTTTTTGGTTATCAGCAGAGTTATGCTCTACGTTCCACTCGCCGCGTGTTGTACTGTCGGTTGGTACGCGGTTATCTACCACATTTACTACGCCACCAATGGCGCCACTGCCATAAAACAGTGTTGCAGGGCCGCGTAATACTTCAATTTGTTTTGCGGTAGACGCTTCTGATGCAACAGAATGATCGGGGCCAACGCGTGACACATCACTTACATCAAGGCCATTTTGAGTAATAAGTACACGCGGGCCGCTCAAACCACGAATAATAGGTGTGCTGGCTACTTTACCGTGAAAGTTGGTATTAACGCCTGGGAGTTTTTCAAGGCTGTCGCCAAGGGTTGCGGCTTGTTGGCGCCTTAGTTGCTCGCCAGATAAAACGCTAACAGGTGAGGCTGATTCCATTGCCGACATATGAATAGGGGTTGCTTCAATATCAATAACTTCAATAGGCGAGCGCGTTAAGTTAAAAGTAACCGATTGGTTCTCATCGTTTGTTATTGTTATATCGCGATGAAGGTGGGCATAACCTGGCGCCACAATATGAAGCTCTTTTAAGCCATTGCTTAGCTCTGCTATTACAAATTTACCGTTTTCGTTGGTGGTTACTTTAAGGTCTGAGCCTTCAACTTCTACCGTTGCATTGGTAACTACTTTCCCTTTGTTGTTTAAAACAACGCCTTCAATTGTGGATGCAAGCACACTTGCAGGTAATAAAGCTGCAATGAGCACAGCTAATTGAGATCTACGTTTCATTTGACTACCTTGTTGGATGTTATATTATATCAATTGTGATATATATGTTATATTATATCAATAGCTGGTTTGGTTAAAATTACGCACAGTATGTAACTAGGGTTATTACCAGAGAAATAAAAAGAGCTTAAGCATATTGGGGTTAGATTAGAGGGAATGATGAATAAGCAGCAAATTCAAAAAACAATTCAATTTGCAAATACACAGTGTGAAAACGTTGATAAAAGGCTAACAAAAAAGCGTCAGCAAGTATTAGAAATTTTACTAAATGCAAATAAACCTTTATCAGCTTACGAAGTAAAAAATCAGTTTAATAAAATAATGGACTCTTCAATTGTTGCGATGTCTGTTTATCGAATTTTAAATGTATTGGAGTCGGTTAATTTAGTACACCGATTGAAGTCTGAAAATAAATATATGCCTTGCAGTTATGCTGATGGCGGTTGTCATCACCAGTTATCAATATTTTTAATTTGTAATTCGTGTCACACCGTAAGTGAAATAAATGAAACAGATGAATTAGTAAGGTCGTTATTCAAGAAAGTACAAGCAACTGGTTTTGCACCAACCACTTCACAACTCGAGATATCGGGGACATGCGACGAGTGCCAGCACAGTACATCAGAGTTAATAGAAAAGTGAGATTAGAAATGAGATCAAATCAAAGTGTAATGGATAGGCTTGCTATAGGGCTTTCTGTATTGTGCACAGTGCACTGTTTTGCAACGCCTATTTTATTATCGCTACTACCTAGTATTGGTGCGCTTAAGCTTAATAGTGAGCAATTTCACTTTTGGATTTTAGTTGCTGTTATACCTACAAGTTTACTTGCGTTGAGCCTAGGTTGTAAAAAGCATAGACGTTTGCGTTATATTTCCTTTGGCGTAGTGGGTATTACATTAATGCTGGTTGCTGTGACTTTAGGGGGGTCGCTTTTTGGCGAGGTAGGTGAAAAAGGCTTTACTCTACTTGGTTCGGCATTTGTAGCTGTAGCTCACTGGTTTAATTACCAACAGTGCCTTAAAAAAAGTGACGATAATTGCCCATGCTCAAGCACTCAAGCCGCTTAGCGTTATCAGTGCTACAAACAACTAACATGTAACACTGCCTTTCAAAGCCTAGGGCCTGTTTACCTTTCGAGTTTTGATTTGCAGCAGTCCGTTTTGTATTTAGGCAAGGCAGAGCCTATGAAGTGTGGTTACTCCCCATAAATAGGCGATAACGACGTATAAATGCTATACAGGCGCTGCCCGAAGGGTTCTGCCTAGGGGCGGTTTACTCTTTGTTACTCGGTTTTTACTTAGCCCACTAGGTTACAAACCTCGCGCCGCGATTAAATAGCCCCTAGATTGAACAAATTATAATCCTGAAAGGTCAACAGGCCCGAGTGTTTATTTTTTAATAGCCTAAAGCTAAAAGTGAGTTAAAGTAGTCATTTAATATTGGCTTAGGTTAATTAATATAGTGAATACTGCTTTAAAATCTTTAGTATTACTTTTCGCTTTCATATGTTTTAAATTAAGTGCAAATACGCCTTACGAAATTCCTAGAAGTAGCGTTATTGAATTAACGGAATCGTCCAGTAAGCGTGTTTATCCTGTTTACATTCAATTGCCTAAGTCATATAAAAATAAGCTAAATAAAACATATCCCGTTATTTACTTAACCGATGCGCCGTATACCTTCCCTATAGTGGCAGGGGCTACACGGTTTCCTATGAATAGCGGCAAAATGCAGCAGGCGATTATTGTCGCCATTGGTTACGAAAAAGGCTCTATTGGATCAGCTAGTCGAATAAGAGACTACCCACCTACCTTTGCAAAAGATTGGAAAAAACAAACAGGTAATGCGCAAGACCATATTCAGTTTATTAAAAACACTGTGTTTCCTTATATTGAGCAAAACTACCGAGCTAGTCACACACAAAACCTACATAGGTAACTCGCTAGGCGGCTTATTAGGTGCCACTATTTTATTTACAGAGCCCGATTTATTTAGCCATTATATTATTGGTAGCCCGTCTGTTTGGTTTGACAGCAACGCAGTCTTAGCGCTACAAGTAAATAAGCCTAAAGTGCCTATAAAAGTTTATATATCGGTGGGAGCAAAGGAAACCCCAGCCTTTGAAGGACAAAATATGGTTGAGGGTGCCAAGCAATTGGTACAAAAAATTAATGCACTTAACAGTGACAATATACAATTAAAAAGTGTGGTTATTGAGGGCGCTAGCCATGCAACAGCATTTCCTACTACAGCAATACAAGGGCTTGATTGGTTGCAATAAAATCACAACCAATAACGCTAAGTGTTTTTGAGTTCATTTTTCCAGCTTACCAGTACTTCAATAAATTCTGGGCCTATACCACAGCAGCCGCCAATAATACTTGCGCCTAGGTTGTGCCATTTTTTTGCAAAGTCTAGGTATTCTGAAGGTGAAATATCGCGATACGCTTGCGAGCCTTGATTGGCTTGATAGTCATGGGCAATAGGTGTAAAGCCGTTTGCAAAGGCGCCCAACACCACGGTTTTATTAAGTTTCGACACGACCTTATTAGTATCTACCAAGGCTTGTTCTATTACTTCGGGGATCGAGCAATTAAATAAAATACCAGCAATATTGTATTCAAGTAGTTCTGTTATGGCGTCAGTTACTAATTCACCTGAGCGCAGGGTTGCTTGTTCGCTAACTTCATCATTTAAAGTAAATGCGTAATAGCATGGCTTGTTTGAATTTTTAAGTACACTTGCCATTACATGTGCTTCTTCAATGCTTGAAATAGTTTCGCCAATCCATAAATCTACATGCTCGTTTTGTGCGTCATAAAGTGTATTTAAAATAGTAAAACCACGTTTAGGTTCAAATAGCTCCGGGCGGTAAGAGCCAAATACCGGCGGAAGCGAACCTGCTACCATTACATTTTGCTGTGCACTTTGAGCTGCTTTTTTTGCAATGATTGCAGCTTGATTGGCAAGCGCGGCACCTTGTGAATTATAAAGCGCTTCGCCCAAATGAAACGGTACACATGCGTAACTATTTACAGTAATTACTTCAGCACCAGCGTCTATAAACCCAGTGTGTGCTTGAGTGACAAAGTGTGGCGCTTCTATAAGTGCTTGTGCACTCCAAAGGGGTTGCGTAAACGGAGCACCAATGCGCTTAAGTTCGCGCCCCATGCCACCATCTAAAATAATTACTTTATTCATAATAAGCTTCCGCTGTTCTATATAATATGGCGTCATTCAAACATGTTTTGCTTAAAAATATAGTGAAACTTCATCAGGTTTAACATAAAAAAAGCTCAATACTTTTTAATAGACACAAAAAAAGCGACTGCCCAAGGGAGTCGCTTACTTTTAAATAAGGTTTAACTTATTTGTAAAACGCTTCTACCTTGCCTTTTACTTTCATAAGTAATGGCTGGCCGCGGCGATCTAACGCTTTAGGTGCTGCTACTTTAATCCAACCTTCGCTAATGCTGTACTCTTCAACGTCAAAGCGTTCTTTGCCGTTAAGTGTAATACCAATTTCATGTTCAAAAACTTCTTCTACATAAAATTTGCTGCGTGGATTAATAGAAAGTTGATCAGGTAATTCAGGTTTATTTGTATCAGTCATAATAGGGATCTGCATAGAATATATTGTGCGCTATTGTAGGCAATACAGGAGTTATGCTCAAGCAAGACTGAAATAAATGTTTGAAGGGGCTTTAGTAATGCTGATAGAAGGTAATTAAGGGAGTAATAAATGCGTTAAAAAACGCATTTATTTAAAACATGTTAAATGCTAACAATGTTCTCAGCTTGTGGGCCTTTTTGACCTTGAGTAACAGTAAACTGTACACGTTGGCCTTCAGCAAGGGTTTTAAAACCGTCACCAGAGATTGCGCTAAAATGTGCAAACACATCAGGGCCAGACTCTTGCTCGATAAAACCAAAACCTTTTGCTTCGTTAAACCATTTTACTGAACCAGTAGTTGTAGTAGACATAATATGTATCCTAAAAAATTAATATAAGTGTGCCTGAAAAGAGGCGATTGAGCCGGAAAAAATAGTTAACTTGAGGATAACGCGCAGGATTATTACTAAAACAACGGGGTACTAACAAATAAAACAAAACTTCTTTCAAACTAGTATTCAAAATGGGTTATTGCTAACCCATTTAATTGTTTAGCAATTAGATGCTAACAATGTTCTCAGCCTGTGGGCCTTTTTGACCTTGAGTAACAGTAAACTGTACACGTTGGCCTTCAGCAAGGGTTTTAAAACCGTCGCCAGAGATTGCGCTGAAATGTGCAAACACATCAGGGCCAGACTCTTGCTCGATAAAACCAAAACCTTTTGCTTCATTAAAAAATTTAACTGTACCAGTTGTTGTATTAGACATAATAGATCCTAAAAATAAATAAAAGTGTGCCCTAAATAGGCAATTTAACAGGAAGAAAACGTGCATTTAACTGAGGATAACGCGAAGGATTATTACTAATATCAACGAGGTACTTACAAATAAACTGGGTTTTCATCAACCCGATGCCGAGCAGGATAACAGCATGTTTGATAATACACCAAGCTTTATTGTTATTTTATTTTTTAGCCTCAAAATAAATTAAATCAAAAAGCCGTGTTTAGCATGGTGTATGTTAAATGTAATTTTTAAGGCTAAAAACTTGCTTATTCAGCTAGTTAAAGAATATAAAGCCCAGTATTAATAACGCAATCCACACGGTTTCAGCCACAATTAAAATAATGGGTTTTATGCCCACCTCGGTGAGTTTTCCTAAGTTCGTTTTCATGCCAATGGCGGCAATAGCGGTAATTAAAAAGAATTTTGACAGTTCATTAGCGCTTTCGAGTAATACGTTTGGCAGCGAAAAACAGCTATTAATTACCATTAAAATAACAAAGCCAATTAAAAAGCCAGGCACTTTAGGTAGGTCGCCTTTATTGCTTTGACTAGAGCGATTAATTATAACCATCATAATAAGTACGACAGGCAGTAACATAGCAACACGCACAAGTTTAGTTAGCGTGGCAATGTCTCCGGTTTCTGGCGATACCGAATAGCCCGCACCCACAACTTGGGCTACATCGTGTATGGTGCCGCCTAAAAATACCCCTGCGTTGTGAGCATCAAATTCTAGGTAATTAACAATAATTGGGTAGAGAATCATAGCAATGGTCGACATAGCCGTTACACCAATAACGGTGAGCAAGGTGTCGCGCTCTTTGTGTTCGCTGTTGGGCATAATTGACGAAATAGCTAATGCAGCCGATGCCCCGCAAATAGCCACAGAACCGCCAGTTAAAGCACCAAAGCGTTTTTGCAGGCCAAACACGCGGGCAAGTATTACCCCTAAAATAATAGTGGTGAATATAGCACCTGCTAGCATAAGCGCGGTTTGCCAACCCAGTGTAATTAAATCACCTAAGGCAATACGCGTGCCCAGTAACACAATACCGACTCGCAAAATGGTAGAGCTGGTAAAGTCGATCCCTTTTGCGCAAGGGCTGTCACTTTGATACAAAAACGATACCGCCATACCTAGCAATAAAGCAAACAACATAGCGGGTGCGCCGTAATGTTCACTTAAAAATAAGGCTGCAAGCCCCGTCATTGCTGCAATACTTGCGCCTTGCCAAAGTGGCGATACATACGCTTTTAACGCATTGCTTACTCGCAGCATTAGGCGTTAGCTGCAGTTAATGCAACAAGCACTTGGCGCTTTCGCTCGCCAGTAAATGGGCGGCGGCCATGCATAGCCATTTCGTTATCAACCAGTGCTACATCGCCATCTTGCCAGGCTAAGTCAAAGGTAAACTCTTTTGATAGCTCAACAATTTTATCAAGCCCTGCTTTAGGAATCGCACTGCCATCGCCAAAAGTAATGGCAACCGATGGGTTTTCGCGCACGCCCTTCCAACCCATGTAAGCAGCAATAAGTTGGTTATAAAAAACCTGTACGCCATTTTCAAGCGTCACTACCGCAGGTAATACCGGGGTAATTGCTTTTAAAGAGCCATCTTCTAGCCACTCCCACTCGTAGCCTAACTCGGTAAGTTTGCTGTGCGCTTCGTCTTTATTTTGTACGCTGAGTGTACTTTTCCAACTGCGGCCTTGGCCCGATGTTGCATCGTCGGCTGCAGGCATGTAAGTGGTGTACTTTAAGCCTTTTTGTTCAAAGTCATCGGCTAATTGGCTATCAAATTGCTTTAAAGCGCTAAATAATTTATCTGAGCGGCAAAGCGGTGTCGCGCCGCCTTTCTCTGCTGCCGATTTACAAAAAAAGAACAGCTTACTTGGTGAAATAGGTGTTTGCGCCATTTCGTGATGAAGGTAAATCTCGACATCTTTGGGTGCTTCGTTAGCAGTAAATACACGCTCGGTAAAATTAATACGTACCGCGTTAGATAACGACTCTTGATAAGTGAAGTTATCGTAGTCAAACCCTGCTGAAAATGTATCAAAGGTTTCAGCGCTATTAATCGGAAAGCCACGAAACAGCACTGCACCTGAGCTACGCAGTTTGGTTTCTAGCTCAGGTTTATTTGCTCGAATGAAAGCCACCGCCTCTTCAACGGTGCTGGCGTTATTATTATTAACCACAATGCACGGAAAAACCGAGTCATCAAAGGTTAATTGAGTAGGCACTGCGGCGTAGTTAAGTTCGGTAGCTGACATGGTATTTTCCTAATCGTAAATAGGGTGAAAACGGTTAAACGCAGCTTCACAAAAATGACCTGGGTCGTTAAAGCGGCGGTTAATATTAAGTGCAGAAATATCGGCCATTTCTTGTTTATTGAGCTCAAAATCAAATAGCGATAGGTTTTCTGTCATGCGTTCAAGTTTTGATGTTTTAGGGATGATGGCAGTGCCGCGTTGCACGCCCCAGCGCAGCACAACTTGTGCGGGTGTTTTGCCATGGTTGTGCGCCGCAGCTTTAACTACGCTTTGCTCAAGAACAGACTCTGTTTGATCAGCCATTTCAAGCTCAAGGTACGAAAGCGCACCCAGCGGTGAAAAGGCGGTTACTGGAATGTCGTACTGTTTTGCAAGCCTTACTAAGCGCTCTTGCGTTAAGTAAGGGTGCGATTCAATTTGCAGCATAGCGGGTTTAATGGTGGCGTAGGTCATTAAATCGTGAAGTAATGCGCTTGAGTAGTTACATACACCAATGCGTTTTGCTTTGTTGTTATGTACTTGTTCTTCCATTGCTTGCCACGTTAAATGTAGGGGTATTTTTGCCAACTCCATGTGTGGGTTTTGGTCATCTGGATTTACAAACCACTCTGGAGGATAGCGTGTTTCAATAGGTACAAACGTTTGCGCAATCGGAAAGTGAATTAAATATAAGTCAAGGTAGTCGAGCTTTAAATCGCTGAGTGTTTTATCAATGGCTAGCTCTACATGCTCTGGCGCATGAAAGGTATTCCAAAGTTTTGACGTTATCCATAACTCTTCTCGCGTACAAAGACCGTCGTTAATTGCTTGTGCTATGCCATCGCCAACCTGTTCTTCGTTACCGTAGTCTGCGGCACAATCAAGATGGCGATAACCCGCTTTAATGGCTTGATACACCGTTTGCGCGCAATCTTCTTGTGCTACTTTCCATAAACCGAACCCGACTGGCGGGATGTTATTTAATGAACTCATTGGGAATTCCTGTTAAAATTGCATAATGACTTTGGTCTTGTATAAGACATAAGTTATTATACGAATCTAACAGTGTCAACACTGTGCTTAACGCTATGCGCTAAAACAACGGGTTAAAAAAGCTGCAGGTAGCAAAAAGGCAGCGATTGCTGCCTTTAAAAAATATTTAATAAGTGTGCGCTAATATGAATAATTAGCGATTAAGCGCGGTGAATTAATCAAGTTCAATTTGGTAGTGGTAATGATCGCTTCTGCACTTGCTTTGGCGATATTCAATACGTTTACCTTCAATCGATTCTGTAATGCGCGACACTAATAACAGTGGATCGCCAGTTTTAATTGCGAGCATTTTTGCATCGGTTTCATCCGCTAATACCGCTTTAATACTGTCTTGGGTTTTATGTACGGTTTGATTAAATTTGGTTTGATAGTAATGGTACAATGTATGCGGAATATCACTACTTTGATGTATATCAGGAAAGTAGCTTTGTGGAAGGTATATAGTTTCGCTCATACAAAATTCGTTATCAAGAATACGCCTACGCACAAGCTTAGTGACTTTGTCTTTTTTATTAAGTTGCAGGGCTTCAATTACATCGAGTGGTGCAGGGCAAAGCTCAACCGATAACAGCTCTGCCTTGGGTAAATCGGCACCTTTACCGTCGGCTTGCAGTGGGAAAAACCTAAAAAGTGCGTCTTGCGCGGTATGCTCAGATACAAACGTACCTACACCTTGTCGGCGGGTGACTATTTTATCGTCGGTTAGTAAGTTGAGCGCTTTACGAACTGTGCCTTGGCTTACATTAAATTCTTCAGCAAGGCGAAACTCGCTAGGTAATGCTTCGCCGGGTACCCAGCGTCTTTCAACAATGAGCTGTTTAATATAATCAGCCACTTGTAAGTAAAGCGGTTGAAAAGCCAAGCTTGGGCCACTTAATTTGTGATCAAACATAGAGTTACTCATTGTTATTTACCGTTAAATTTAATCCACCTGTAGTTATAACATAGGTGGTACTTTTTGCGCATCTTTGCGTGCTATCAGTTAATTGTGAGCTATTGTATTACAGCTTGTTTTTACATTATGCCTAAAAACAGATCGTTACACTACAATAGCGCACCCCAAGGAAATTTAAAGTGTTCAGTATTTCATTCGAACTTATACTAGTTATGGCGCTTTGCTTAAGTGCAGCCACACTATTGCAAACACTCAGTGGGTTTGGTTTTGGGCTTTTAGTGGTGGCAAGTTTTACCCTACTAGATGTATTGCCACTAACGGCAACCACATTTTTAGTGAGTTTATTAGGGCTTGTTAATTCAACTACCGTGGTGGTTAAAAACCGCAGCGCGGTAAAAGTACCTGAACTAAAACTCATGTTGTATACGGGCATGCCACTAATGTTGTTAGGGTTTGTTTTGCTTGAGTATATGTCGACGCATTTAACCCAGTTTTTAAATTTTATATTGGGTATTAGTATTTTATTGTGCTGCGCTTTAATGCTTATAAAACGAAAGCGAGCCGACAGGCAAAGTCGTCCCCGTTCTTTTTTAATTGCAGGCGGGGTAAGTGGTTTATTGGGCGGATTGTTTTCAACGTCGGGACCACCGCTTGTTTTTCAGTGCTACAAACAAGCTTGGTCTATTGAGGCTGTTCGTAGTACGTTACTTGCAGTGTTTACCATTGGTGGCATAGTACGAGTGGGCATTGCTTTATTTGGCACCTTACCCAATCTTGATATTATGTTTTTAATTGCGGCTGCGATTCCTTTAGTATTACTCGTGACTCATTTTTCAAGACGATTAACCCCATACGTAGATGCAAAATGGATACGTATTATTGCTATAACGTTACTGGGTGTAAGTGGTATATCGCTGGTGGCTACCTCTGTGCCTGCCCTAGTCTAAAGTGAGGGCTGTTAATTAATTAAAGTTAAGTTTATTTACATTGACATAGGGATCACAATTATTTAACTTGTGTCTTATACAAGACTATAGTTGGTAAGGAACTCCCATGAATGCATTTGAATTACGTGAGCCAGACTGGAACGCAATAGAACCAGCACGCTTAATTGAAGAGCCTGTATTACAAGGTCATGTGCTGATTTTACCGACTCAATTTGGTGAGGTAAGCGTAACAATAAGCCAGTTTGGTTTACGTTTAAATGCAGGCATAACGCAAGATCACGCGTTTAATATACTCAATGCCACTCCTAATGAGTTACCGCTATTACTTAATAGATTAGACCAAGGCTTTGAAGTCACTGCCGGCGATTACCGCTTAAATTTTTACAGCGACCCATTTCATTTTAAGCTTTATAAAAACGATAAATTAGTACAGCAATCAGCAACCGATGGCCACTTTGTGCGCCAGCATCGTTTACCACCATTGGCTAAAACCGATAACGGCTGGATTTTAAGCCTAGAGCTTAATTACGACGAAGCCGTATACGGCCTTGGCGAAAAGTGGGGCAAGCTTGATAAACGCGGCCAACTTATTCGCTCATACAATCACGATGCATTGGGCGTAAATGCCGAAAAATCATATAAAAATACGCCATACGCCTGGAGCCCAGAGGGTTGGAACTTATTTGTACACACGCCAGCGCCTGTTACACATGGTGTAGGTTACGCGCTTTGGTCGCAACGTGCTTATGTGTGCTTAGTAGAAGACGACGCGCTAGATGCCTTTTTATATCAAGAGCAAACGCCTGCACAAAGTATTAATCGCTACTGCGAACTAACCGGTTTTGCACCGGTACCACCGCAGTGGAGCTTTGGGGTTATTTTATCAAAAGCATATTACAAAGACGCCGACGAGCTATTAAGTGTCGCCCGCGAAGTACGCGCTAAAAACATGCCGTGCGATGTAATTACCCTCGATGGCCGTGCATGGCAAGACACCGACACCCGCTTTGCCTTTGAATGGGACCCAACACGTTACGCCGACCCAAAACCTGTGCTTGATGAACTCAAAGCCATGGATTTTAAAATTTGTGTGTGGGAATACCCGATGATCTCGGTAAACAACCCATTATTTGCTAAAGCGGCCGAAAACGGTTGGTTAATAAAAGACAAACGCACAGGTAAAGCGTATCAATACGAGTGGGATTTAAGCCCATTTGGCGAAGTACTTACACCATTACCAGAGTCGGGTATTTTAGATTTTACTCACCCCGACGCTTACCAATACTGGCTAGAATCGCACAGGCCGCTGTTTGAGCTTGGCGTAGATATGATAAAAGCAGACTTTGGCGAACAGCTAGAAGACGAAAATATGGTATCGCACAGTGGCGACAGCGGCATAAGATTACACAACGTTTATAGCATGCTGTACAACCGCTGCGTTTATGAAGCCGCCGAAAAATACTGTAAAACAGGGCCATTTTTGTTTAGCCGATCTGCATGGACGGGTAGCCAACGGTTCCCTGCACAATGGGGCGGCGACCCGCAGGCCGATTGGCAAGGTTTAGCAGCGAGCATTCGCGGCAGCTTAGCGTGGGGCATGTCGGGCGGGCCATTTTTTGCAACCGACATTGGCGGTTTTTACAAAGACACCCGTGATGCAGAGCTTTATGTACGCTGGGCGCAAGCGTCGGTATTTAGTGCGCATATGCGCTTACATGGTATTGGCCCACGCGAACCATGGTCATACACCGAGCAAGCAAGCGATGCGGTATTTGCAGCGCTTAAATTACGCTATCAGTTAATTCCGTATTTACAAACATGTGCAGAGCAAGCGCAGCAAACAGGGCTGCCTATTCAGCGTGCTATGGCACTGGCATTTCCTGATGACGTACTGGCACATAGTTTTGATCAGCAATTTATGTGCGGCGAAAAGGCCCTTGTGGTGCCATGTGTTGTACCAAACGGTAAAGTTAAATTTTATTTGCCACAGGGTGAGTGGGTGCGTTTCCCTGATGCACAAACGTACCAAGGCGGAAAATATTACGAAGACACACTTGAGCTTACACAAATGGCCGTGTTTGTTCGTAAAGGTGATACGCTCATGCTAGGCCCAGATGTTCAACACACAGAACAAAATATGAGCCAGCTAACAGCATGGCCAAAATAAAACTCGGTAAATAGCAAACACACACAACACACGTAACACACACAATAATAAAGATATTAGCTTACTTTTTACCGAGTAAAGTAAGCTAAAAGGGGCGCAAGATGGAAGGTATGAACATTACCATGACACTGCTATCGTGCTTGGCGTTTATGGCGCTAGTAGGATATATCTCGTACCAAAAAACCAAAGGGGAAGTTAACACCCAAGACGGCTACTTTTTAGCGGGGCGTGGTTTAACAGGTACGTTTATAGCAGGGTCAATGATCCTCACTAACTTATCGGCCGAGCAACTTATTGGCCTTAATGGCTCAGCGTATGGTTACAATCTCAGTTCAATGGCATGGGAAGTAACCGCAGGTATTTCTACCATTATTATGGCGCTGATCTTTTTGCCGCGCTATCTAGCCGGTGCGTTTTCTACCTTACCTGAATTTTTAAGGGATCGTTTTGACGATACCGTACGCCGCATGACGGTGATCTTATTCATGGTAGGGTACTGTTTTATTACGATCCCCTCTGTTTTGTATTCAGGATCAATCGCTGTACTTAGGCTGTTTGATGTTCCTGCCTTGTTAGATATGAGTTATCAAGCAAGCCTTATTGTTACCATTATTATTGTTGGCTCCGTTGGCGCTATTTACGCTGTATTTGGTGGTTTAAAGGCGGTTGCCGTATCTGACACCATTAACGGTGTTGGGTTACTTATTATTGGTATTTTAGTGCCAACACTTGGGCTTATTGCCCTAGGTGACGGCAGCTTTGCCGATGGCCTAAGCACACTTGTAAACACCGATACCGAAAAACTCAACGCTATTGGTAGCAGTGAAGATCCCGTGCCATTTGGCACCATTTTTACCGGTATGATCCTCGCTAATTTATTTTATTGGGGCACCAATCAGTACGTGATCCAGCGAACATTGGGCGCTAAAAATTTAGTTGAAGGCCAAAAAGGCGTGTTGTTTTCAGGGTACTTTAAAGTGCTAGTACCGTTTATGATGATGATCCCAGGGGTTATTGCGTACCACCTTTATAAGCACGAAAGCCTACAAACCATTGATTTAGCCTACCCACACCTAGTGAAAGATGTATTGCCTCAGTACTTATCTGGGTTCTTTTTAGCCGTATTATTAGGGGCTGTATTTAGCTCGTTTAATTCACTGCTAAATAGTGCAGCCACATTGTTTTGTTTAGATGTTTACAAACCCATGAAAAAAGACAAAGTAAGCGATGAAAAGCTCATTAAAGTAGCCAAAATTACCAGTATTGTAATTGCTATATTGTCGTTTATTACTGCGCCACTGCTGATGTTTGCGCCAGAAGGTTTATGGCACATTATTCGTGTATTTACCGGTTTTTATAACATTCCGGTCATCACAATTGTATTAGTGGGTTTGTTTACCCGCAAAGTGCCTGCACTGGGCGCAAAAGTGGCGATTATTTTTCATGTTATTGCCTACGCACTCCTTAAATTTGTGTGGGATGTTGATATTAACTTTATCCACATTTACGCCATTTTATTCTTTATAGAACTCGCGATTATGTTGGGTATTGGCTACTACAAACCACTTGCAAAACCATGGCAATTTACCCGCAAAGCTGAAGTTAACTTAAATCCATGGAAATACGCACTGCCGTGCGCCATTGTGTTGGTTAGCTTAATAGTCAGCTTATATATTGTGTTTTCTCCTTTAGGCCTAGTTGGCGGTACCAGTGTTTACTTTGTGCCCAGTCTTATTGCCGTTTGGACTTTTGCTGCACTATTTAGCTGGTGGAGCGTACGTCGTTGGCATGTGCGTTACGAAAACAGCTTGACTCAAATAGGCGTTGTAAAAGCTGCATAAATACAGGTTATAACCACTATATGTGATTTTAAATCACATTTTATTCACATAATGTTTGCATTACGAAGATTGATTGTTTAAATTTGTAGCTCTTATATAAGATATAAGAGCTAGTAAGGAAAATACTTAACACACACTGTCACCGTAATTTAGCAAACCACACAATTGCTAGCGCGGTACCACACAGCACACACGCACAATATGGAGAATGACATGAGAGCTAAAAAGTCTATCTTAAGCTTGGCTGTCTCGTTAGCAATGACAACTGGTTTAGCCGTTAGCGCACAAGTTAATGCAGCGCAAGAGCAGGCAAACCAAACGCAAGCGGAACAAGAGCAGCAAAATAATAAAAACGATTCATTTGAAAAAATAGTGGTGACATCGCAAAAGCGTACGCAAAGCTTAAACGAAGTGCCGGTTGCCGTATCGGTGCTAAATAGTGATCAAATTAATTCAGCGTTTGCTAATAATATGGAAGGTTTGCAATCGCTTGTGCCGTCTGTGAGCTTTAGAAAAGGCACCACAACCCGTAACTCGGCGCTCACCGTGCGTGGTATCGGTACTATTTCATTTAGTATTGCAGCTGAGCCAAGTGTAGCAACGGTTGTTGATGGCGTGGTACTTGGTCGCTCTGGCCAAGCCTTTGCAGACTTATACGATGTAGACCGTATTGAAGTATTACGCGGCCCACAAGGCACATTATTTGGTAAAAATGCCTCTGCGGGTGTGGTAAACATTACAACAAAAGATCCGTCTTACGACACTACCGGCAGTATAGAAACCTCGTTTTATCAAGATAACGAATACCGTTTTAAAGGCGTTGTAAGTGGCGGCCTAAGCGACGACTTAGCAGCAAGCTTAACCGTATTTAAAGGTAAGTTTGATGGCTACATAGATAACGTATACAACAACGAAAAAGTAAACGGCTACGACCGCGAAGGTGCACGAGCTGTATTTAAGTACGAGCCAACCGACGATCTAAACGTTAAATTTATTGCAGAATACTACAACGCCGATGACGACTGTTGTGCCGATTTAGAAGGCCTACCAAGTGGTCGTAACCCAGATTCACAAGCTGTACCAAACAGTAACGGCATTGTTGATGGCGTTGCCGACATAGACCTAGATCAGCGCAAAGTTGACCACGATTATGAGTCGCGCACTTTAGATAAACACAGCGCGTTTTCAGTACAGGTTGATAAAACAATTGGCGATCACACATATACGTCAATCACTGCACAGCGTTCGTGGGATAACACGGAGTTTCGTGAAGGCGACTTTACCTCTATTGCTGGCGACAGCAATCAACCCGTATTTGGTGCACCCTTTCAATTGCACGATATTGGCGAGCAGCAATGGGATCAGTTTTCTCAAGAGTTTCGTGTAACGTCTAACCTAAGTGGGCCATTTAACTACGTGGCCGGTTTATTTTATTGGAACATGGACTCACAACGAAACTTTACCCGCGATGCCAGCTGTCAAAATAACGCTGGTCAATTAGATAGCGCCATGGCGTTTTACGCGCAAAATAACTTATCGGGTGCAGAGCTAGACGCAGCACTTGCCGACTTAGATGGCTACGCACAAGGCTTAGGTGTTAGCTGTAATGCCAACGATATTGTGTCGGCTACAGCATACATGAGCACTGAGTTTAACAACTGGGCAGCCTTTGCCGACGGTACTTATGCGTTATCTGACGATTTAACCATGCTATTTGGCCTGCGTTATACCGACGACGAAGTATCGTACACGCATCGCCGCGTCAGCAACGATGTATATGGCCGTCGTGGTGTAGGTGTGCGCCCAGCCACACTAAACACCGACGAGCAAGGTAAAGCAGAAGAAACCAACGTATCGGGCCGTTTAGGTATGCAATACGATTTAGGCGATGGCCAAATGGTATACGGTACATATTCACAAGGTTACAAAGGGCCTGGTTTCAATATTTACTACAACTTTAATCCTGACAACGACGGCCGCGAAATAGCGCCTGAAGAGTCTGACGCGTTTGAACTTGGCTACAAATACGCAAGCAGCGACTTTGTGTTTAACTTTGCAGTTTTTAAAACTGAGATTGAAGGCTTCCAAGCAAACAACTTTGATTGTTCAGACGGCACCTGTATTACTCGTTTAACAAATGCAGGCGACGTAAGCACACAAGGTGCAGAAGTTGACTTTATGTGGGCAGCAACCGATGCGCTAACGCTAACCGGTGGTATTGCTTATATTAAAGCCGAAATTGACGAGTTTAACTGTCCGCCAGAAGTGGCCGCAGGATCGTGTACCGACCGCTCAGGGCTAGATGTTCCATTTTCGCCAGACTTAAAGTACTCATTAAGCGCCGATTACTTTATTGAAACCGAACATGGCTTTAACGTGCACATAAATAGCTCGTACATATACACCGACGAGCAATACTCTGACCTACCTAACAATGTAGGTGAGTTTAATCCAGCAGCCTTACTACCCGATTACGGTATTTTAAATGCAAGCGTAGGCTTATCGTTTAAAGACGATGCTTTCAGAGTATCGCTTATTGCTAAAAACCTAACTGACGAAAGCTATGCAACAACCTACAGTGGCGATAACTTCCGTTACCAAATCCCGCGTGATGCAGAGCGCTACTTTGGGGTGTCGTTTAAGGCGCGCTTTTAATAATTAAAAATATTTTCCCTTGTATAACAACAAGCGCAGCGTTAAACCGCTGCGCTTTTTTGTGTCTTATTTTTGTCAATCTTTGGTCACTTTTTCTTCATTAAAACGTCCTTTATTAGTCATATGTATTTTCTATAGTGCAGCGGTTACTTATTTGAGGTTTTAGCTTCAAGCAAAAATAACCACTACATAATGGGAATAATAAAGGATGAAAATTAAAAAAGTCGCTGCGGCGGTTGGGCTAACATTTATGTTAAGCGCCGCTAGCCATGCCAATGTGTTACCACAAAGCCAAACAGATAATAACTGGTATACAAACGCACAAACTACGTTAGCTACTAAAAATACTCAGGCACAAAGTGCACAAGTTACAAAAGCAAAAAACGTGATTTTATTTGTGGGTGACGGCATGGGTATTTCTACCCTAACGGCAGCACGTATTTTAAAAGGCCAACGAGCAGGTAACCCAGGTGAAGAAGGCTATTTAAGCTTTGAAGAATTTCCATACTCTGCGCAAGTTAAAACCTACAACGTAGATGCGCAAACCCCCGATTCTGCCGGCACAATGACCGCAATGATCTCAGGTGTTAAAACCGATGTAGGTGTAATCGGTGTAGACGAAGACATTGAACGTGGTGTGTGTTCAACGGTTGCAGGTAACGAGCTTTTAACGGCAACAGAACTGGCTGAAATTAAAGGCCTAGCAACAGGTGTTATTTCTACCGCGCGTATTACCCATGCAACGCCAGCGGCAACGTATGCTAAATCGGCAGACCGCAACTGGGAAGATATTTCAGATATGCCAGAGGGCTCAGAAGGCTGTGAAGATATTGCCTCACAGCTAGTTAATTTTGAAAAAAATCTAGAAGCGCGCTTTTTAGGCACCGACGTAGACGGCCTTGATTTTGTAATGGGCGGCGGTCGTCGTCACTTTTTACCAAAAGATGCTGCGGCTAATTCAAGTGACGCAGTAAGTGCTGTTGAAGGCGACCGCACCGATGAGCGTAACCTAGTTACCGAGTGGCAAGCACAATACCCAGATGCAACGTATGTGATGGACCAAGCAGGGTTTGATGCCATTGCTGATGACGCCACTAAAGTATTTGGTTTATTTAACGAATCGCACATGCAATACGAAGCTGACCGCGCAAACGACGTGGCAGGCGAGCCGTCACTTACCGAAATGACCACAAAAGCGATTGATGTACTGGGTAAAAACGATAATGGCTTTTTCTTAACGGTTGAGTCGGGCCGAATTGACCACGCACATCACGCGGGTAACGCTTACAACGCACTTAACGACACCATTGAATTTGCCAATGCAGTGCAAGCGGCAATCGATAATACCAACCCAGAAGAAACCCTTATTTTAGTGACTGCCGATCACAGCCATGTATTTACTATTGCAGGTTACCCTAAACGCGGTAACCCAATTTTAGGTCAAGTAGTTGCTGTAGGCCAAACAGCGCCAAGCCTTGCTGCCGATGACATGCCATACACTACAGTAGGTTATGCAAACGGACTGGGTTTTAGAGACCTAGGTGATGAAACAAACGCTGATGCAGCGTACTTAAGCGGCCCAGTCGCAGGGCGTGTTGAGCTAAACGGCGTTGACACAACAACCCCTGGTTTTCACCAAGAAACCACTGTACCTCTTGGCTCTGAAACACATGCTGGTGAAGATATTTCACTGCACGCTAAAGGCCCAGGTGCGCAACTTGCTCAAGGTGTAATTGAGCAAAACGTTGTATTTCATCTAATTAACCAAGCTCTTGAATTAACTCAGCAATAATGGCGGCGAACATGAAAAAATTAACAGTACTTTCTTTAGCAGTAATGGTCGCGCTAGCGGGTTGTTCAAGTGATGATGATAAAAGTGATAACAACATTATCGCAGTAGACAACGCCATAGCCGTGGGCTCAACGCAATGTATTAATGGCGGTGTAGAAACCCAAGTGGGCGTAGATACAAACGAAAATGGCGTGCTTGATAGCGACGAAGTTAATTCATCTAACCTAGTGTGTAATGCGCCGGCAACGTCGCTAACTACAGAGCAATTAGCTAATCTTACAGGTAACGCATGGTATAGCGACGCGCAAACTAAGTTATCAGCAACACAGCAAGCTAATACCGAGGTGGTTACTGAGTCGGGCAAAGCTAAAAACGTAATTTTATTTGTCGGCGACGGCATGGGCATTTCTACCGTTACGGCTGCACGAATTTTAGCAGGCCAGCTTGAAGGCGGCATGGGTGAAGACTACCAACTTAGCTTTGAAACCATGCCTTACTCAGGCTTTGTTAAAACGTACAACGTAGATGCACAAACACCTGATTCAGCAGGCACAATGACGGCTATGGTGTCAGGTGTTAAAACCGATGTAGGCGTCATTGGTGTAGACGAAGACATTGAGCGCGGTATTTGTTCAACCGTTGCAGGTAACGAACTGGTCACCTCGCTTGAGCTTGCTGAAATAGCAGGTAAAGCAACCGGCCTTATTTCAACGGCACGTATTACTCACGCAACCCCTGCGGCAACGTATGCTAAATCGGCTGATCGTAACTGGGAAGATAACTCAGATATGCCAGCAGGTTCAGATGCATGTGAAGACATTGCATCGCAACTTGTTAACTTTGAAGCGAACCTAGAGGCACGTTTTGCAGGTATTGATGTAGATGGCATAGACGTAGTAATGGGCGGCGGTCGTCGTCACTTTTTACCAAAAGATGCCGCGGCTAATTCAAGCGATGCAATCAGCGCGGTTGAAGGGGATCGTACCGATGGCCGTAACTTAGTCACCGAGTGGCAAGCTACTTACCCAAGCGGCAACTACGTAATGGATCAAGCAGGGTTTGATGCTATTAGCGACGATGCTACCAAGGTATTTGGTTTATTTAACGAATCCCATATGCAATACGAAGCCGACCGAGCAAACGATGTTGCGGGCGAACCGTCGCTTTCGCAAATGACCGAAAAAGCAATTAACGTGCTTAATAACAACGATAAGGGCTTTTTCTTATCGGTAGAAGCAGGACGTATTGACCACGCGCACCACGCAGGCAATGCATACAACGCGCTTAACGATACTATTGAATTTGCTAAAGCCGTTAAGGCCGCAATGGACAACACTAACCCAGAAGAAACCTTAATTGTGGTGACTGCTGATCACAGCCATGTATTTACCATTGCAGGCTACCCAAAACGTGGTAACCCAATACTAGGTAAAGTAGTTGCAGTAGGTCAAACCGAACCAAGTCTTGCAGCCGACGACATGCCCTACACCACGGTAGGTTACACTAATGGTTTAGGCTACAGAGACTTAGGCGATGAAACCAATGCCGACGCCTCATACTTAGCTGCACCGGTTACAGGACGTGTTGATTTAACAAATGTTGATACAACCACCCCGGGTTTCCACCAAGAGTCATTAGTACCACTTAGTTCAGAAACTCACGCAGGTGAAGATGTAGGTGTATACGCAATGGGCCCAGGTGCACATTTAGTTACAGGCACAAACGAGCAAAGCTTTTTATTCCACGTAATGGACTTTGCGGCTGATTTAGTTAAAACAGCTGACGAAACAGTGGCTCAGTAAGTAGAGCCCATTAAAAGCCCGCATTATTTTGCGGGTTTTTTTGTGTCATAAAAATGCCACTGTTAGTGAGTATGTTATGGCAATAACAGTGACGTTAAATACAGAGAACTCCATGAAAACAGCATTACCACTATTCGCAACCATGTTGCTTACAACACTTACAAGCACCAGCGCACTTGCCACGCAGTGCAACCTAAATAGCCAGTATTTAAAAGCAGACTACACAATTACTAATACCCACAAAAACAAGCAAAGTAGTCAGATACTTACACTTTGGCGGAATAACCAGCAAGTAGCACATCAGAGCGATGTAACCACTGAGCTGTGGCAGCATTTAGCCAATAAACAAATTCGCCCAATACGTTATTTTAATGCCCAACAACGCGGAATTGAGTTTCAGCCATCAGAGGTACGTGGCGTACAAAATTGGAGTGCTAAAAACCAGCTGGTGGATAATCAGTTAATTGAAAAAATGACTCTTAAAAAAACGCAAGGCACAGGCTGTGATGAAGTAAAAAACTACACCTACCAAGAGGGTGAAAATACCTATTCACTTGCTTTTTATAGCCAAACTCAGCTTGTTAAATCATTTACTGTAAACAACACAAAAAACCAAACAATGACGTTATTAAGCTTAAATAAGGTCAGCTACAACAAGCAGCAAGTTACTTCGCAATTTGCGCAGTGGGACCGCTTTCAAACTACTGACTACGCCGATATTGGCGATAACGAAAACGACCCGTTTTTAGCAAAAATGATCAACCTTGGTTTTATAGAACATGGCGCAACAGGGTTTTATAACCAGCAAGGTGAAGCTATTCAAGGTGGGCACCACCACTAGGTTTTGGTGAGTTTTAATATGGTGTAAAACGAGCTTGCTGTGTTGGGGATAAATTTATACTTCAATCAGCAAGCTGTGGTGAGCTACCAAACACCCTGTAAAATAAAGTGCATTTAAAATATTTCTGCCCAGAGGGCCTCGAATAATCACCTCTTCATATAAATAAGCAGCCACTTACAGCCAAATATTTTTAGTTGGCAATAACTTACGCTATTTGATATTAATAGAAGTCTACGCAATAGGGACGTTACAAAAATGCCTCTCAACAAAGCTGTTATATTGGACTTAAATGCGAGCACTTTTAGTTATATGTTTTTTCTGGACTAACTCATTATTCGCCTGCGGTGATGATGAACTAGGTCAACTAGCATCTTTTGCAAAAATAAATGAAGACTATAGCGTAGGTAACGTTGCAGGCTATGATGTATATGTACCTGAAATATTTAAGAGCTATTATTTAACGTCATTCACTCTAGTGATAAAAGATACTTTTTTAGCAGACTTAAACTTTACTGAAGCTAATAGTTATGAAGGTTATTACAACGTTTTTTTTCAAGTTAATCCTGAAGAATTAGATTTACTAAATATAGTACTCGGTTACTCAACAACACAAGACAAAAAAGGAATAGTGATGTGTGGTGAAAGAATACAGTTAAATTTAAAAGAGTTGCTCAGAGCAAATCGGCCAGAAGCAATCATAGCAATACCACCGCCGTTAAAATAAAAATTATTGTTCTTTTTTACAACGTCGCTCAGAAAGTTTGAAGTAGCTTGGTTGAGTTTTTTACGGCGCTTTAATTGTTCGCAATGTTTAAACAAAGTTAGGAGTTACTTTTAATGAGAAAGTACGTATTTAGTCTTTTATTTATCTTATTACTAGCCGGGTGTGATTTTGAAGTACCTGGAGCCGATGAAAGGTTTGGTACGCAAAATTTTGTATCTGCTATTTCTCTCATTGAACTACATAAAACCCGCAATGGCTTATATCCAAACACTTTAGCCGAACTGGATTTTTTAGGTGATTGGGATGGTATTTGGTTGTCCGCTGTTAAATATGAAAAAAATGATGACGGCTACAATTTATACCTTGAGAGAGGATGGACTGGTAAGCCCTCATTAGAGTTTCCTGAAAGATTCAAGCAAGGTTTAGGTATTAAAGAAACCAATATTACATGGGTAAAAAACTAATTACCAAAGCTTAAACAGTTGCTTATAAGGAGTTTGCATCGAATATGCGCATTATGAATTTTATTGAGAAATCTAACCAGGTATTACTATTTATTGCCGCGATAGTTGTAATTTTTGCTATTGGTAAGAGCCTTATTAGTGATCTTTTTAAAAGTGGCTATTCTGCGCCTAAGGTTCAGGTGATTGAACATAGCGCAGCCTTTGATGAAGAACCAAAGTTACAAAAAAATTATATTGGTCAAATCAAAGATGTTCACATTTTAGAAATCACATCTGACAAAATAATAAATCAAAAGCCTTACAGGGCTAATGCTGAGATTATTGTTACCTCAGCACTGAGCTTGAGTCGTAATGCAGTAAATTTAATGTTTACTAAAACTGGCCAGAAAAATAAAGTGTTATTCAAGAATAACGGATTGATCGTAGGCTTTTCTCCGGTTCAATTAAAAGAAACCAGTTACCAAAGCGTTTTAAGTAAAAATATTTACTCAGTTGTACAAAACGATACAAACAAAGATGGCTTTTTAAATAGTGAAGATAAAAAAGAGCTATTCGTTTCTGAATACGATGGCTCAGGCTTAAAATCCATTATGGATAATATTGAGGGCTATCAGTTGATTAGTAATAATACGGCCTTAATTTATACCAAGGCGGAGAGTGAAACACTTTATTATATTTTTGATGTACTATCAGGTGAGTTAGTTAAGCTTGATACACGCTTGTAGTTAGTAATTAACTTAAACACACAACCTAATTATGCGCTAAAGGCGTTCTATATGGACATGACAATGCTCAAATCTTTTACTGTTACTAAAAAGAATTATACCGACTATGCTGATTTTATAATAAAAAAGTTGTGTGCGCCTAAAGATAATAAAAGTTTAGGGTTTATAAAAAATGTGATTGCATGGTGTGTGCTAACCGTTGTTTTTATGACTTTTTTTCAGGTTGAGTCTATTCGCCTTTCTGACTTTCATTGGCCAAGTGGATTAATTGTAGCAGTGCCATTTTTAATATTGATTATTGTATTTTTATACAATAATCATAAGATAAAAAAGCAATCAATCCCCAATGAAAATGGTGTAATGATTGGCAATAAAACAATTGAGTTTCAGGCTGATGGTATTTGCGAAACTAATCATCTAGGACGTTACTTTTATAAATGGCAAGCCGTTGAAGCGATAGAAGAAAATAAAGGCGACTTATATATATTTGTAGACAAGCTATTGGCTTTAATAATCCCCGCGAGTGCTTTTACAAGCGAAGCCGAAAAAGAAGAACTAAAAGCTTTAATTAAAGCCCATATCTAGTCATGCGTTACTTTATGAGTACTTACAAAGCTTTAGCGCTTATTTTAATGCTTATACCTATTTCATCAATAGGAAGTGAAAAACAAGCTAACACTACCGATGAACAACGAGATAAGTATCTTGAGCATAGAGCTGCTTGGGAGAAAATGCTAAAAGAGCGCTATGAGAATGAGTTAAAGCACAACCCACCAATACCGCCTTGGATTAAGTTTCCAGATTACCACCCAAGCGAAATTTTTTGGAGAATGGGGGAAGGCGAAAGCTACATAAGTGACTATGTCTCTACCTATTTTCAATACGCCTCTAAGGCTGAAATAAATGCTTATAAGATTAAATATCCTGAACACTCAGATTGGCTAGGAATATATAAGCGTTTTGAACATTAGCTAAAGTAAGGCTATGTTTTTAGGTAGCTTATTTGAGTACGGTATTTATTAAAAGTGCTATTAACTCATGCTAATAGCACATATCAATTTTTAGACACTACTCTAAATGAGTATCATCAGGCTTCTTAGGCCTATCGGCGAGCTCTGTAAGGCCGTCTTCACAGTCGCCGTGTTCACAGGTATTTAAATCGCTTTGTGCTTGCCTGTCTTGTTGTAATACCTGTTTTAAATCTTCCATACGTTGGCGCACGGCTACCCCGTAGCTTGCATCGTCGCCCCACAGTTCGGCAAGTTGTACAACCGCAGCGCGGTCGTGTTCTCTAAACAGCTTACCGGCGCGCTCGGCGTCTTGCTTGTTGTTTCCTAGTAGCTCGAGTGCTTCTACGGCTAAGTTAATAGCTGAGTCGACGGTTTCGCGGTTAAACGCATCTACTTTTAAATTAAGTAATTTGTATGCGTGGCGACGGTCTATTGCGCGGGCAACAATTTTTAATTGTGGGTAGTTTTTGTGGGCAAGCTCAATTATTTCAATGGTTTTATCTGGATCATCAATGGCAACAACCAGCATTTGTGCGGTGTGCGCGCCTGCGGCTTCAAGGAGTTCTTGGCGGGCGGCGTCACCATAAAATACGGTATTACCAAAGCGGCGTAGTAATTCTATTTGGCTAGGACTGTGATCGAGTACGGTAATTTCGTAGCCTTGTGCATGTAATAAACGCCCCATAATTTGTCCAAAACGTCCGTAGCCCGCAATAATAACGTGCTTAGCTGTGCTAATTTGCTCTGGCTTGTCGAACTCTGGCGCACTGGTATGGCTGCGCTTTTCGAGTTGTTCGTACACCATTAACAATAGCGGAGCCACTAACATTGATACAGCAACAACAAGGGTCACTAAGCCTGTTTGTGCTGGCGTTAAAATAGCCAGTGTTGTGGTTACGCTTAACAATACAAAAGCAAATTCGCCGCCTTGTGCAAGGGCTAATGCAAACAGTAATCGCTGTTTTTTACTAATATTAAAGGTGATGGCAAGGGCATATAAAATACAGGCTTTTACTACAATAAGTAACGCAACAAGTGCGATAACAGTTGAAAACTCATTAGCCAATAACTCAAAGTTGATAGAGGCGCCCACGGTTATAAAAAACAACCCCAAAAGTAGCCCTTTAAAAGGTTCTATATCGGCTTCGAGCTCGTGTCTAAATTCACTTTCGGCAAGGACTACACCCGCTAAAAATGTACCTAATGCAGGTGAAAGCCCAATACTTTGCATAACAAGGGCAATAGCCACCACTAAAAACAGTGCAAAAATAGTGAATATTTCACGCATGTGAGTTTTAGCTATGTACCTAAATAACGGGGCCGATACGTATTTACCACCGGCAATAATGGCAGCAATCACACCTATCGATACAGCGACTTGTTGCCACACAGGCCAGTTGGCAATGATAGAATGGCTTATTTCTTTAGAGCTACTTGGTGGGGCAAAGGCGAGTAATGGCAACAGCGCCAAAATTGGAATAATGGCAATGTCTTGAAATAATAACACCGAGAATGCATTTTGGCCGGCTTCGCGCTTTAGCCAGCCTTTTTCCTCAAGGCTTTGCAGCACAATAGCGGTTGACGACAACGCAAGCATTAATCCAATAGCGAGGGCTGTTTGCCACTGCATGGTAAACACCCAATAACAAAATGCAAAAATAACGGCGGCAGTTAGCACTACTTGTAGGCCACCGAGCCCTAAAATAGAGTGGCGAAGTTTCCATAAGCGAGAGGGTTGTAGTTCAAGGCCAACTAAAAATAGCATCATTACTACGCCAAACTCAGCGAAATGCATTACATCGGTTTGATCTCCCACCACCCCTAATGCAAAGGGGCCAATGAGTATGCCGGCAATTAAGTAACCCAGTACCGAACCAAGACCAACTCGCTTGGCAATAGGAACTGCCACAATAGCCGCAGCTAAGTATATTAACGCTATTTCTAACACATGCTTACCTTATTAAAGTTTAGACAATTAGCATGGCTTAGGTACGTATAAAATACAATAAGTTACTCAGTCAAATTGCTTTAACTGAATGATAAAATTTATTGCAATGTGCTTAAATAAAGCACTTAAATGACCGAATTGCTGTTACTGTAACGTTTAAAACAAAACTAAAAACTTTGCTACTAGGACGAGCTACATTTTATGATTTCGCTAAATAATGTGTTTTTTACACGCCAAGATGGTGGCTTGAAACGACAAATAATTAATGATTTATCGTTAACTATTTCACCTGCTGCGCACATTGCCTTACTCGGTGATAGTGGCTCGGGTAAAACAACATTATTAAATTTATTAGCCGGTTTACTGTCTCCAGATGCTGGAACTATTACGGTTAATGAGCAAAAAATTAGTGAACTGAGTGCTAGTGAGCTTGCTCTTTATCGGCGTAAAATAGGGATTATTTTTCAGCACTATCAATTACTCAGCCCGTTAAATGTGAAAGACAATATGTGTTTTCAAGCAAGGCTTAATGGGTTATCGCCTAGCGACGATGAAGTAAATACAATGGCTAAAAAACTGGGTTTAGAAGGCAAGCTTACAGCAATGCCTGAGCAACTCTCTGGTGGCGAGCAGCAACGAGTAGGCATAGGTCGTGCGCTATTAAATAAACCCAAGCTACTATTGGCTGATGAACCTACGGGTAACCTTGATGCCGCTCGCTCACTCGATATCGTTACGCTATTAAAAAGCTTATGTGAAGAAGAGCAAATAATACTAATTATGGTCACGCATAGTCAGCGATTGGCCGACCAATTTGCTACGCAATTGTTTTTAAAAGATGGCCAAATTAATGGCTGAACTTAAACTTATTTTAATAACGTATATGCGGTTTTATCGCCGTCATGTTGGGCTGTTATTACTGTTTTTTATTGGTTTTAGTTTAGGCGCGGCGCTACTTACTGCAATACAGGGCTTAAATTTAGAGGCCGGTAAACGCTATCAACAAACCACAGCATTAATTGCAAACCCCGTGACGCATTTTGTACGCCCTGTGCTAGGTGAAAACAGGTTGCCCAACAGTATGTGGTCGCGTATTAGGGCAGCTGGCTTTACGCAGGTTCAACCGGTTTTAGAAGGCGTAATTGAAACCGATACGCAGCAAAAACTCGCGCTTAGGGGCGTCAATTTATTACAGTGGCTTACACAAAATACCAGCGGCTCAGCATCAACAACCAACAATCGTTATTCTGGGTTTGAACAGCTACTAAATACTGTTTATATCGATCCTAAATTAATGCAGCGGCTAAATTTAAAAAATAGCCGTATTAATATAAACATGGGCGATGCCACACGCACGTTAGCGGTAAGCGAGTTACAAGGTTTAGGCATGACCATGCTGGTGGATATTAGCCTTGCTGATAAACTACTGCGCGCAAATGGGGTAATTAGTTACTTTGAAGTTAGTGGCTTAAATAACAAACAAGCAGCCCAATTAAACGTATTGATAGGCGATCAAGCACGCCTTGAAGCTGCGCAAGAGCAGGCTTTTGATGCGCTCTCTGAGGCTTTTTTCTTTAATTTACAAGCGCTGGCTTTGTTAGGTTATGTGGTGGGTGCGTTTTTAAGTTTTAATGCAATTAAGCTGGCGTACAATGCGCGCACTCACTTGCAGCAGCAAATGTGGGTGCTGGGTTGTCAAAGGTCGGTGTTAATTAAAGCGCTGGTTATTGAATTATCGGTGCTTAGTTTTTTTGCTGCGTTATTAGGTGCGTTATTAGGCGCGGCACTAGCAAACGCCTTAGTTATGGATGTATCGGCGACTCTTCGAGGGCTTTACCAGCTAGATAGAAGCTTTGTAGTAAGCCTTGATAGCAGCATGATTGCTAGCGGTTTTACACTTAATATTGTTGTTTTGTTGGGGTTTTTAGCCAGTCAATCGGCTCAATTAAATACTTTTTTTGCGCGTATTAAATGGCTAATGTTTGCGTTAGCTATTTTTGCAGCCAGCTACTTAGCGTTAACGGCAAATACCAAAATAAGCGCCTTATTGCTGTGTGTTTGTGTGCTACTCCTCTTTTTTGTTATTACGCCACCGGTAGTTAAAGCCGTTTTTAAACTGCCATGGCCAACACGAAACCCCATTATTCAGTGGTTAAAAGCCGACAGCCTAGTGCAATTACCCGCATTACTAAGCTCAGTGCTCGCTATTTTAATGGCGATGGGGGCCGCCGTAGGTATGCAAATTATGGTTGGCAGTTTTAGCGACACCTTAGATACACACCTTGAAAAACGCCTAAGCGCCGATTTATACGTAAGGCCCGATCAAAACATTCAAGCGTTAGGGGCTAAATTGCGTGAACTCCCAGAGGTTGAAAAGGTAGGCGTATATTGGTCAGCTAACAGTGAGCTTAACACACCTAAAAATACGATAGCTGTTGATGTTATGGCATTTGGTGCAACGGCCAGCTACAACCAACACCTTACTTTGTTAAACAATAAAGCACCTACATCTGCAGTATTTGAAAAAAACAAAAACGGGGTGGTGGGTTGCTTAGTGAACGAACCCGCCTTGCTGCAGTACTCGCTTAAAGTAGGTGATGTAATAACCCTAAAACAGCATATTAATACACTAACGTGCCAAGTACGCGCTGCCTATTTTGATTACGGCGAGCAAGGGTTAAATGTTGTTGTAACAACTAATGCATTATTGAATAGCAGCTTAAACTACACCGAGTATGGTTTATCGCTTTGGTTAAAGCCCAATAGTGACGTTGACGCCATGGCCGAATATATTCAAAAACAGCACCAATTAGATAGCCAACAAGTCATTGCTAATCAGCAGTTTAAGCGTTTTGCAAAACAGTTATTTGGTAAAACTTTTTATGTTACTCAGGCGCTTAATATATTTATTATGCTGATTGCATTATTTGGCATGTGGGTAAGCTTTTTAACTTTAGGGCGGGGGCAATTACAGCCCATGGCGGTATTGCAAACGCTGGGTGTCACCCAGCAGCAATTATTGGGGGCAAAAGTACTGCAAGCTGCACTTATTATTTTAACCACCTTGTTATTAGCTATACCACTGGGACTTAGCCTTGGATGGGTACTACTAACCTACGTCATGCCAATTGCCTTTGGTTGGACCATGGCCATGACCGTTAATTGGCTACAGTTAGGTGGCTTTACTGTGCTTATGTTTATGTTAGCTTTATTTGTGAGCGCATTACCGCTAATAAAACTAACGCGAAGCGCCGTTGCCGATAATGTTGCCAAGCTATAGGACTTACATGAATAGACTAAAAGTAGCCGTTACCTTTATTTTTATTAGCGCATTAAGCGCATGTCAGCCCGAAGTAGAGCAATTAAGTAAAACCAAACAAATGCATAGCGGATTTGCACAGCAATTTGGTGAGCCTGTAAATAAACGCCAAGGGCTGAGCTTTCCACGCGACCATGGGGCGCATCATCAGCAAGGTATTGAATGGTGGTACGTAACTACTAATTTAGAGGCAGATAATGGCGACACCTTTGGTGTGCAATGGACTTTATTTAGGCTCTCGGTTGATGAGCAAAGCACACAAACAGAACCATCACTTTGGTGGAACGGGCAGCTTTATTTTGCTCACTTTGCAATACAAACCGATTCACAGCATCAAGCGTTCGAAAAATATGGTCGCTCGGGACAAGTAAATATAACAGCGCAGCCATTTGAAGCTCGCCTAGATGATTGGCAGCTAGCAAGTAAGGAGGTAACATTTTTACCGCTTAGCTTAAAGGCGCAGCAGGAAAATTACAGTGCTAACCTAGTGCTGGCTAATAGCCCGCTTGTAAAACATGGCGAGCAAGGTTACAGCCAAAAAACCCACCAGGGGCATGCCTCTTACTATTACAGCTATCCGTTTTTACACGCTAAAGGCGATATCACATTTGCGGGTAAAACTTTTAAAGTAACTGGAGATGCTTGGTTAGACAGAGAGTGGTCTTCGGCGCTAATCGATCCTACCCAAAATGGTTGGGACTGGTTTAGCATTCAGGCTGATGATAAAAAACAGGGGGGCTTAATGGCATTTTGTATTCGTAATGGTCAACAAAGTTATGATTACTGTAGTGCATCGCACATTACACAAAGTGGAATTGTGCGCGCTATTGCAAATGACGACGTGACCTTACAGGTATTAAAAACATCTGAGCTTACAGCCCAAACAACGCCCAGTAGTAAAACCTATCCAGTTAAGTGGCAGCTCAAAGTTAAAGGGTTTGAGCCAATTATAATTGAAGCGCGTAACCCCGATTCACGAAATCAATTGAGCATTCCCTACTGGGAGGGGCGAATTAAAACCCAAGGCGGTTTTAAAGGTAAAGGTTATGCAGAGTTAGTTGGTTATTAGCGGGCAATAAAATGGCTTTCAAAAAGAAATGCACTTAAGCCAAGGCTAAGTGCATTTTATTATTCACAGTTCAGGTTATTTAAACCTGAGGTTGATATACTCGCGTTTATTGGTCGAATTTTACAGGGCCGTTAATATTATCAATACTTACATCGCCCGAGCCCGCTTCTGTAATTGTTAACCCTTTAGCATGATTAACGCGAATACTACCCGAACCATCTTCAATGGTAACGCTTGCATCAACATGTTCAATGGTTAAGTCGCCCGAGTTATCTTCAACGTCTACAGCGCCATTAATATGTTGTATTGTTATGCTGCCCGAGCCGTCTTCAACGGTTAATGTACCACGTACATTGCTTACACTCATATCGCCTGAGCCATCATCAATATTTGCATTGCCATTGACGTTATTAATAGTAATGCTGCCCGAACCATCGTTAAGGTCTAGGTTACCAGTGATGCTTTGAAGCGAAATATCGCCCGAGCCGTCGTCTATGTTTAGGTTTTTAGCGCCATTGATTGATAAGCTGCCAGAGCCATCTTTTACATCAATATTATTTTTCATGGCGTTAATAGTGATGTCGCCCGAGCCGTCATCAATATCTAGCATAAGGTTGTTAGGTACGGTGACCACTAAATCAATACTTGGCGATTGACCGCTGTAAAAGCTAACTCCATTATTGCTTTTGTTTTGTGCAACAAGCTTTGCTTTAGTGCCACTTTGATCAAGGGTGAGTTCGTATTCATCGTCTATGTCGGCTGTATAAATAGTGGCGTTAACACTAATACTGGTTGCTGTTGATGAACCTGTTATTTTAAGTGAACCCGCGCCGCTAAGTACGTCTAGGTATTCAAGGTTATTGCTAGGTAATGTTAGTTGTTGTGTTTGTTTTACCGACGCAACGCTTGGCGAAATATGAAACACGCAGCCACTTAATAATAAAATACCACTAATTAGTGAAAGTGGTTTAGCAATGGTAGATACAGTTGATGAGCTCATGGTTAGTCCTTTTAATGTGACAGTATTAGTTAATATAACAAGACTAGAGCAAAAATGGGGCCTAAATTTAAGTGTTTGTTTTATAATGAATTTAGTTTTTTGTTGAAAATTAAAAGACTAATTAGTGGTTAAAATTACTAATTATTAATAAAAAGGATGCATAAAGCATCCTTTTCGTTTTAAACGTCAGTTTTAATTAAAAACTGTAGGTAATGTTACCGTATAAAAAGCGGCCATCTAAACTGTATGGTGCATACGGTGTGTACGGAAATATTTGGCTAAAGGTAGAGTAACCAATATTATCGACCGTGGCTTGCGGGTATTGGTCAAATAAGTTGTTGGCACCGAGTGCAAATTTCCATTCATCATTAGGGCGATACGCAACTTCTAAATCGGTTATCCATTTAGCGTCTAGGTATTCATCACGATCGGCGGTAGTAGAAATATCGGCAACTTCACCATAACGTGTTGCACGCAAAGTTGTTTGCCATTCGTTAAAGTTCCACACTGCCGATAGGTTCCATTTGTTGTCTGGTGTGCCTTGCTCAAAACGACCCACTTCACGACGTGCAAATACAACATAGTCGTCACCTAATGAGTTTAATTGCTCAGGGTTATCGTCAACGTGTGTTACTTCGGTGTCGTTAAAGTTAGCCGCTGCGTTTAAGCGCACGTCGCCAAAGTTATCTAGCTGTAGTAGGTAAGTTGCAACAATGTCTACGCCTTGTGTGCGCGAGTCGATGGCGTTGGTAAAGTATCGTACGCTTTCGGTATTTAACTCACCAGCATCCGCTAAAATTTGTTGTACTGCGGCACCGCTTAAGTTTTCCGAGAGCACAATACGGTCATCAATATCAATACGGTAGGCATCAACCGTTAAGCTAAAGTTACCTTGGGTGTATACAAAACCAGCTGTTAAATTAACTGAGTCTTCAGCGTCTAACTGTTTTGCGCCAAGGGCTTGTGCTGCTGGTGCATCTGTTGGGAATAGGCCCACTTCAAACGCTTGGTTGTTCTCAAGTACAGTAGAAATTTGACGGTACGAGCTCTGTGCAAGCGATGGCGCACGGAAACCTGTGCTAATTGCCCCACGTAGCGACAGGTTTTCGTTAACGCTGTAACGTGTTGCAAGCTTTGAGGTAAAAGTGTTACCAAAGTCGCTGTAATCTTCGTAGCGGCTTGCTAAAACCATGTTCCAATTTTCAGTTAGGTAGGTGTCAAACTCAACAAATAGTGCAACGTTATGACGGCTTTCATCGGTTACGCTTTCTGGGCCAAAACCCGAAAGCACTTGTGCGCCACCGGCTGCAATTGGGTTGCCATTGCTATCAAGGGCAGTAATGTATGAGGCTTCCTCACCTTGTTCTATTTTATAGCTTTCGTGGCGGTATTCAGCACCTAGAGTAAAAAATACGTCGTCAGGTAACCCTAAATCAAGGGTTGTGCTGGCATCACCATTGACTATAAATTGGTCATAAACTAATGCGCCGTTATCAAATTCGGTGGGGCTGGTGGCGCCCAGAGACGTATTTAAGCTATTTACAACACCTAGTGCAAAATCGTTTCGACCGTAGTTGGTACTTACATCCCATGTCCAGTCACCCGTTTCACCTTCTAAGCCTAGGGCTAATGAGTAGTCTTCAACATCGGTTTCAATTTGCGGTAAAAAGCCATCTGGGTAAAGTGCTAATACGTTACGGCTGTCTTGTGAACGACGGTAAAAACCACCTGAGTTACCTTCTCGTTTTGAGTAGCTACCAAAAGAATACAGGTTTAGGCTGTTATCTAGCTCGTAACCCATATTGTAAAATAAAGCGTAATCTTCTAAGTCTGCTTTACCAAAACGATGGTTGTAACGATCAATAGTAAATTCGCGCGGATCTAGGCTGCCATCGTCAAGGCGGCTGTATTGTTCACGAGGGTCAAAGCCAGAGCGTTGTGTTGGGCTGTTATCGCGGTATTCAATCGATACGTTTACAAAACCGCTGTCTGATAATGCAAATCCAGAGTTAGCGCTAATAGTGCGTGTTGTGCCATCGCTAATTTCGCGGTCATCACCTAGGTTAAATGCAAGATCGCCGTTTGCATCTGCGTAGGTGCTTTCTAAGTTAGGTGCGCCTGCCATTTGTGTGTGGTATTCACCATAGGTTACGCTTACACTGCCGCCTTCAGAGGCGTCTTTTAAAACAATATTAATCACCCCGGCAATGGCATCTGAGCCGTATTGCGCTGCGGCACCATCGCGAAGTACTTCTACGCGCTTAATGGCTGATGTAGGGATCATGTTTAAATCTACCGCGGTAGAGCCCCTGCCTACAACACCCGCTAAGTTTAAAAGCGCACCAGAGTGACGACGTTTACCATTGATAAGCACTAAAGTGTGATCGGGCGCTAAGCCGCGCAGTACAGCAGGTTTTGCGTGATCTGTTCCATCACCTAAAGTGGCGCTTGGAAAGTTAAAGCTGGGTACTTGGTTAGCAAGAACCTGGCTGATTTCAAGTTGACCTGTGCTTGCCATGTCGCTGCTAGTAATAATATCTACTGGCACTGAGCTTTCAGCAATACTTCGCAAACTACGGCGAGTCCCTGTTACTGAGATTACTTCTATATTCTCTTGTGCTTGGGTATCTTGTTCTGCCGCATTAGCTGTAACGAAAGAGCTGCTAAGTGCAGAGGTTACGGCCAAGCTAAGTGCTAATTTATTAGCTGATAAACGCTTAAAAGTCATGAATGTTCCTTAAGAACGTCGTTGTTTTGGTGAGTTTGAAAAAGGAGCGAATCATATAGAAGCGCTCAACTACGTGCAAAGATAAAAACCATCTATGTTATTCACGTTTTTAATAAGTAAGGCCACTGTTTACGTACGTTATAGACGATTAGATCGTTACTGTTGTAATCTTGTGGCGAATAGTGACGAAATCAATAAAAGTAAAAGAGAGATTGCAAAAAAAGTGATAGGCAGAAAAAAGCCAAGTTAAAAACTTGGCTTAAAAATATGTTTAAATGAGTGCCTAAATAATTACTCAGGCGCTACTTCAAGCGTTGTAAATAAAGCATAACGACCCGAATCTACGCCTTTTTCCTTCACATCAACTTCGGTTGCGGTTTCTATCAAATAAACACCAGGTGCGTTCCATGTTGTTGTAAAAAAGCCGTTTTTATCGGTGGTTACTTTTACTTCGCCACGTTCGTTACGGTAGCGAGTATCGCCTCTTAAAATATTAACTTCAATGCCTTCGCCTGCTGGTTTTCCGTCTTGTAGTAATTGAAAACGTGCTTGCTCACCAACAAATAAGTCATTTGGGTGTGTAGGGCCGCTTAGCTCTAAGCCTAAACCTAACAGTGCTGGCTTAGATGTACCGTTGCGGCTTACAAAGGTATCTACTGTTGAAATAACTTTAGTGGTGCGCACGCCTTGAGCGTTGCTAGGTAATTTAGCATCTGTTTTTTTACCAAATACACGTTTGCGTTTACCTTCTTCGTCTTTATAGAAGGTCATGTACATTGGCTTTTGTGTCATTGCAATGTGGTAGGTGCCTTGCTCAGTTAAGCTTATTGCTGCTGAACTTTTACGTTTTAAGTAATAAGCACGAATAGTGTCGCTAACAGGCTCGCCATTTGGCATAAGTGCCATTAGTAATGTGTCGTCCCATTGGGCGTCTTTTTCTTTTGGCTTAAAGGCTTTGTCGGGTGCAAACATTTCGTTAGAAATACTGGCATCAATCATTACGTAATGCGCTTTATCGCCAGAAAGTGAGGTGTGTGATGGCAATAACCAACGGCCATGTGCGCTGGCTGATGTAGATACCAGCGCTGATAAACTAAGTGCGCCAATTAATGCTGTTTTTAATAAATTAATTTTCATTTTTCTTTCCTTTAAATTCGAATTATAAATAGCTACTACTTAGCGTTTACGGTAACAAAACTGGTTGAAAACTCTTTTTTCCCATCGATGGTAATTTTCCCTGGGTTTGTTAAATCGAGTTCAAGGCGTTGGTAATCACGGCCGCCTTCTTCACGAACTACTTCAATATTTAACAGGTATTTACCCGGCGCTACGGCATTGCCGTCTAAATCTTTACCTTGCCATTCAATTGTATAAGTACCAGGTCGCTTAGTTGCACCACTTATGCCGTCAAAATTAATATCGGTTTTGCCTGCTTTACGCCACCACTGGCGTAAGTCTTTAAACCATTCTGCTTTTTGAACCCATAGTGCAAGCGTTGTTACGTGTTTGCGCTCTGGTGTTTCTAGCCATACGGCAACGTACGGTCGGTGGTAAGGTTGTACGTCAAGATCGGGTAGGGTGAGTTCAATTTCTAGCTGTGGCGCTTGTGCCTGAGCCGTTGTTTGAAATAACGCGGCAACCATTAATAATGCTGCGCTAACTACAGTACTTACTTTTAACATTAAGACACTCCTTTAATTTGAGGTACCCAGCACAAGTAAATAACCATAGGCGTGGCTATGCCTAAAACGGTTATCCATATACCTGCTAAGCGTTTTTTTCTGTTTTGAAATAAAATAACCATGCCGGTGATGGCAAAAATAATCATCAACACCGCTGAAATATCAATTACCCAACTCCACACTGCACCGCTATGTCGGCCCTTATGCAAATCGCCTATTAGGCTTAAAAACCCACCTGTTTGGTACTCGAGGTTTAGCTCGCCAGTTGTAAAGTCAAGCTCAGCGTAAGCAAAACCCGCCGGAAGGGGGTAGTCGAGCATGACAAGTGCATCTTCTTTTTCCCACTCAATACTTTTCACTTTAGTAAGTGCGTACTGCGTTGCTAAATAGGCTTCTATTTCTGGGTAAAGCGTAGGTAATGTGTTTAGCTGCGAGTTTGCCTTTGTTACAAGCTCAGCTGGAATAGTTGCGGTTACTTGCCCATTACTTTTATCGTTTTTAAGCCAATCAACATGGTTAAGTACAATGCCACTAACGCAAAATAGAATGAGTAAAAAAAACAAAGCGGTAGAAATATAAATATGTAGGGCACGGCTTGTACTATACAAAGCTCGCTTATTAATAAACGGCATAAATAATTTAATGTGATGAAATTTGTCACATGATAATGATTTGCATTACTTATTACAAATTTACTTACGTAACTTTACATTATTACTTTAAATAACCTGAACCCTAGTTAAGAGACTTACTAAAATATTGAATTATAGTGGTACTTAAATTTGTTTTTTCTAGCCAGAGATTTTCAATGAAAATAAGGCAAATTTACGCGTCTATAGCTGGCCTATTGCAAGTATATTCAACGTAGTTAGCGCTGAAAATAGCGGCTAGAGACAGGTTTATTATCCCGAGTTCAGGTCAAAGACGTTTTTTGACCTAGTTCGTGCGTTTAAACGAGGTTTATTGCTTAGGGGGTTGTGAGGGTCTTAAAATAAGGTAAATCATGACTGTAATTTCTATTGCTGCTACAAGGTATACAACCCAAATAGGCGCTGTAGAGTGTAGTAAAAATATAAATCCAATAAGCATACCGATAGCGGCATAGCACTTCGCTTTGGTTGGTACCACTTTGTGAGCCTGCCATTGTTGCAGGGTTATGCCATAACGAGGGTGGTTAAGTAACCAGTGTGCAAGCGCGGGGGACGATCGAGTAAAGCAGGTTAGCGCCAAAATAAAAAATATAGTGGTAGGCATGACTGGTAGCATAATTCCCACAATGCCTAGCGCCACTAAGGTTAAGCCTAGCATTTTTAACCCTACGTTTTTATAACAGATAAGTGACGATTTTATATTCATTGACGACGCTATAGTGAGTGGCGACTAATTTAAAGTGTAGGCCAATTTTACATGTATTATAAAACTAAAACGCTATTTCAATAAAAAAGGACATACCCAGTATGTCCTTTTTTGTAGACTTGGTTATTAAAAATAATAACCAATGTTTATATTAAAGCGTCTTTCTGTTTCGCTACTGTCACCGGCAATCGATCCACCAACGAAAGGTTGGTTTTTGGCGTGCACTAAATCAAAGTAAGTAAACAAGCCTCCAGCCGCTACCGAAACACCCGTCACGTTCATCCACGTATCTGCGCTGTTGTCAGATTTATCGTAAATAACACCGTAATCGTTATAAAATTGTAGGTCTGTCACCGGGCCCCATTCTACTGGCATGCTGTAAGCGATGTTTGCATTGGTCATGGTTGCTTCTGCGGCAATGCTGTCGTAAAACGAGTAAGCACCTACGGCCATACGATCAATATTATCTATGTCGTAGTTGTATTCACCATGTTGTAGCTGAAAGTTCCATGCATCAATATTGCTATTTAGGTGCATAGCCCATGCATAATAGTCGCCTGCGCGGTCATTGCCATCATGCAACCCGCCAGATAACGCAGAAAAACCTAACTCGGTTGTGCCGCCGTCGTGTTCAAAATGGTAACCGTAACGACCCGAGAACGTGTTGTATTCGCCTATTTGCGTTGCAGGCTCTGCGTAAATACCATCTTCGGCGGCTCTTACGCCAACTACATCGTATGAATAGCGATCGCTGCGGTTGTCAACGTAGCCATCTACGCCACCAAGCTCATCGTTTTTGAAAAAGCCAAGATCTAATTGCCAGTTATCTGCAATTTTACGTTTAAACATAATGCCTAAATCGTGATCATCTTCTAAACCGATGTAATAGGTGGTGTTAAAAAACCAGTTGTGTGAATTATAAGGCCAGTTACCAAAAGGTACTTTGGTAATACCTGCTTGTACTTGCCAATCGTCTGCAAAGTCGTACGCTGCATAAGCATATTTTACTGCGGTCATGTAATCAAAAAAGCGAATTTCTGCGTTAAGAATAACGTCGCCTACATCACCAGAAAAATTAAGTCTAAAAACGTCAAAATCAAAGTCGCCGCCGCGATCTTCGTTATCGTCATCATACGATGCATAACTAAAGTTAGTACGAATAGCACCGCCTACCTTTATGCCGCTGCTTTTTTCTTTCGGTGCTTCTGCCACCACAACGTTTTGGTCAGCTTTTTTCTCGATAAGTGCAACTTGCTCTTGGTGTTGTTCGTTGATTTTTTGCTGTTTAGATTTTTCTTCAACTAGTTTTTGTTCAAGCAGCTTCATTTGCTGCTGTAGTTGTTTTAATTGACTTTGAAGCGTATCGATATCAGTGGCGTAAGAAGTACTCGAAACACTACCTAAAATAAATGCGAGCGATAATTTTGAGAGTTTGGTCATATTAGCTGCTTCTTTTCGTTTGGTTAAAAATTAAAACCCAAGATATTAATAACACCTTGGGTTAAGAGCTTAGTACAAAACCTTTATATTTTTATTGTTCGTTTTTTATTCTTTAGGCGCTTGAGTTAGTGCACCCACTTCAAGTAGTGGTGAGGCGTCTAATTTGTCTGCATCCATCATGGCTGCAATGCGCTGCATAGAGGAAAGTAATAAAGACTGCTCCCATTCAGCCAAACCAGAAAACTTTTCTATAAAGTGTTCTTGTAATGGTTGAGGGGCTTTAAGTAGTAATTCTTTCCCTTTTTCGGTGAGATGTAAGCTCACTCGACGTTTATCCATTTGGCTTCGAACGCGCGTAACCAGATCTCTGCTTTCAATTCTGTCGAGAATATTAGTCACGGTTGCTGGACTTAAATTTACATTTTGCGCAATGCGGCTAGCAGTGATGCCATCAGTTTGAGACACTTCGTGCATTATAAGCAACTGTGGGCCAGTTAAACCGGCTGTTTTATTAAGTTGCTTAGAATGTAAATCAATCGCTCGGATCACTTTACGTAAAGATACCAATAACTCGTCATATTTTTGCATGTGTTTATCTCGTCGAAAAGCAATGCTTTGCCATAATCGCGAAATGTTACACATCAAATAAATTGAATTCAAATTAAAAATTTAATTTTTTACTGCAGTTACTTGTCTTTATTGATTAGAGTAGAAACTAATTTACCTTAAAGCAAGTGCACTTTAATTAAGTGTTTTTAATAGGTGGGGCGTTTAATTAAGCGTTTTAGCGCTGTTTTAAGTAATAGGTACACAGCTAAAATTGTCTTTTTTAAAGTGTATTTTATGTGTTTGGTGTGCAATTAATCAAAGTGTAGATTAAGTAAGCTTATGATATACAACTATCAATATGCTCACAATGATTACCTTAGTGAGCAAAAATTTATTTGATTGGTTTATACTTTACGTTATATGTAAGAGTATTGAACGTTGTGATTATTAACATTAAAGGGAAAGGCATGAAGTTATCGCCATCAGTGAGTATTGAACACACCGAAACAGGTCTTGAGTTTATTAACGTTGAAAGTGATTTATGCAATGCAAAAATATTTTTGCAAGGTGGCCAAATTACGCAATTTACACCGAAGGGTAAGCAACCTCTTATTTGGGTGTCGGGTAATGAAACGTTCTCAGAAGGCACGAGTATTCGCGGTGGTATTCCTATTTGTTGGCCATGGTTTGGCGCGCATGTAAATACTGGCTGGCCCGCACATGGTTTTGCTCGCACTAGTGTATGGCAAGCCGACGAGGTGCATGAATCTGACGAGTGTATTACGGTTAGTTTAAAGCTCCCTATGAAGCTTATTAGCTCTGAATATTGGCCGCACGAGTCGGCATTAAAAGTGGAATTTGTTTTAAGTGATTCTCTTGAAGTAAAATTAACCACAACAAATTTAGGCAGCAAGGCGTTTAGCTATACACAAGCGCTGCACACATATTTCCCAACATCAGATATTACTAATACACACGTTGAAGGCTTGCAAGGCGCGCAATATATTGAATTTGCTGAAGGGCCTTTTACGCAACAAGCGGTTGTTGGCTTTGAACGTGAAACCGATATGGTTTACACCCAAGCTGCACCTGTGCAATACATTAATACACCCGAAGGCGTTATCAAGGTTGGGCGAGCAAACTCTAGTTCGTGTGTGCTTTGGAATCCGTGGATTGAAAAATCAAAGCGCTTGTCTAATTTTGCTGACGATGAATACAAAACCATGTTATGCCTAGAAGCCGCTAATGTATTAGATGATGCGGTTACCCTTGAACCACAGCAAAGCCATACGTTGGTAACATCTATAGAATGGGCATAATAAGATATGCTTGATTAGGATTCTTAAATTTTAAAATAATAAAAAACAATATAGGAAATAGTGTGTTTAATAATCAGCAAATAACGGATTTACCACAACACAAAAGCATTGAGTTTAAAGCGCTTGCCGATAAAGCACTGCTCCATGCTCAGCTTAACTGGTTAGTATTTTATATTCCTTTTAGCGCAATATTAGCCGCTATTTGTTACTTCAACGAAAACTTCGCCAATAATATGCAAACGTATTTATTAATTGGTATGCCTATTTTAATACTCATCTCTATGCTTTACAGCGTTGCGAGTATTAAATTGCAGGGGGTGGCTATGCGCCAGCACGACATTGCATTTAAAAAAGGAATTATTTGGCAGCGGGTTACTATTTTACCGTTAGCACGCGTGCAGCACATTGAAATACATCGTGGACCTATTGAGCGAAAGCTGGGTTTAGCCAGTTTAAAACTGTATAGCGCCGGTGGCATGAGTGCCGATTTGCAAGTAAGTGGGCTTACGCACACTGATTGTAAAAATATGCGCCAGTTTGTTCAAGATTACCGCCAAGAACACACGTCTACACAGGCTGTACCAGCCGATGAGTGATTTAACACCTCACCCCACACAAAAAACGGATGCTGCTCACGCGCAACTGTGGCAAAAAGTATCGCCTTGGGCGCTTGTGTATTTTGTTGTCCATTTTGGTGTGCGTTTTGTGCGCGACGGCATATTTAACTTATTACCGCTTGGTTTTGTATTTGTTACACAAGTAGAAAATAAACTTTTTTGGGGGCAAATTGCAGCAGCAGTGGCTGTAAGTGCGTTGCTTTTATACTCTATTTTATATTACAGAAACTTTAGGTTTTGTATTTCAAGCGATAACGAAATACTGCTTAATAAAGGCGTTTTTAAAAAAGAACGTTTAACGCTTAAATTTGAGCGAGTTCAAAATGTAAATATTGCTGAGCCTTTTTACTTTAAACCAGTAACGCTGGTTAATTGTATTTTTGATGCGGCAGGTAGCGCGGCTCAAGAAGCTGTATTGCCTGGAGTAACCCAAAGTTATGCAGAGCAAATGCGAAAGCAAATATTTGCTTACAAGGCCCAACAGCAGCTTGAGCCAGATACGGAAGTAGAAACCGATGAGGCTGCAGAGCAAAGTAGTTTGTTTATTTCTAACAAAGAAATAGCCAAGTTTGGTTTAATGTCGAATATGGCTATTTTAGCGTTAGCAGCCATTGCACCGCTCATAAATGTGGTGGCCGATGTGCTTGAAAAGCAGTTAATCACAAAAGTAGAAGGCTTTTATGAGCAAGAACTTGGCCTTGTAGCCAGTGCGGCGTTATTTGCCATATTCACATTATTTGTATTTGTGGTACTTATTGCTGTTTTGCTGTCGGTAGGGATGTCGCTGATCCGCTTTTATAATTATCAGCTTTATTTTAAAGGTAAAAAGTTTAAACGCATTGCCGGTTTATTAGAGCGCCATCAGTTATCTATGAGCTTAGATAAAGTGCAGTCGATTGTCATAAAACAAAATATTATTGCCCGATTACTCAAGCGCTTTACCGTTGAATTTTTACAAGCGAGTAGCGGTGGTGCAATGGCGGGCATGGCCGCTAAAAAAAATAAACAAACCTTAGTACTACCTGTATTAAATAACGAGCAAGTTAACAGTGTATGCCAGTGGATTTACCCGTGGTTTAACAATAGCGCACTGGCATTTAAGCAGGCAGAGCGCGCTCTTTGGTATAAAAACTTAGTTTTGTATGCATTATTACCTAGCTTACTTGTGGCTGTTTTTTGTTATTTTAATGAGCTAAATTACTTTATTAGCTTGGGTGTACTTGGTGTATTTGCGGGCTTGGTTACTCTGTCGTATCAGCGTTATGGCTACTATTTACATGAAGATAATGGCCGATTTTACATGGTTGTACGCAAGGGCATGATTGGCGTACATTACCGCGTGTTTGAACTTTATAAAGTACAAAGTGCTAGCAGCGAAAGTACCTATTTAATGCGAAGATCAGGACTGAAAAGCCTGTATATACAACTTGCTCACGGCTTTGCGTTTATGCCATACATAAAAGAGCAAGATGCTGATTTTGTGATTGATTTTACGCTTAAGCAGGCTGAATCAGATACTCGTAGTTGGATGTAACTTCTGCAAACTATAAAGTATGTGCAAAAACACATTTGCACATGCTTTATTACACTTTTTTACTGCAAACCCAGTTAGTTTAATAATACTCTAAGCATTATTAAAGATACTACTTAAGGGATTATTGTGAAAAAGTCACTCATTGCCTCTGCTTTGTTGCTTACTACCCCCGCATTCGCTGCCGACTGGCAAACCATTCATACCGAACATTTTAATGTGCACTACAGCATTGAGCATATTGATTTTGCTAAATCGACCGCTGTTGAACTTGAAATAATACGCACCAAAGTGCTTGAGCAGCAAAATCGTGCACTCGATAAAGTAGTCGACGTTGTCGTATTTGACCCCTTAAATGCAGCGAACGGATTCGCCTTGCCTACATCGAACAACCCTGTGATGGCACTTTTTACTACGCCACCGCAGTCTGACACGGTGATTTCGAATAGCCCCGGCTGGCAGCAATTACTGGTGTTGCATGAATATATTCATTTAGTGCATTTAGCGCAGCCTACACGTAACCACTGGCAACAAAAAGTGCGCGGTTTATGGGATATTTACGACTTAACCTACAGTGATACACCGCGTTGGGTTGCTGAAGGATACGCAACATTAATTGAATCTAAAATGACCGGACGAGGGCGATTATTTGATAATTACTCTGAGTCGATATTGCGTGAATTTGCCCAGCAAGGTGCGTTACCAACCTATGGCCAATTGAGTAGTGATAGTGGTTTTATGGGGGGCTCAATGGCTTATTTGATGGGCAGCCGGTTTTTATATTGGTTAGAGCAAACATTTTCAGAGCAAATTCTTGATAGTGTATGGACTCGAATGCAGGCGGTTAAGTTACGTGACTTTGATGAAGCGTTTGAAGGTGTGTTTGGCCAAAGCGCAGCGAAGTTATATCGCCGTTTTATTGCTGAATATACGTATAAGGCCATGCAGCAAGAGCAAGAGGATCAACCACTTAAAAGTGAGTTATGGCTTGAGCTTGATTTATACGCTAGTAATCCAGCACTTTCTCATGATGGCAGTAAGCTTGCGATAGTTGAGCGTAATGAAAAGCGTGATACTAAGCTGGTTATTTATAGCACCGAAGATAACACCAAAGCGATGAATAGCTTTGAAAAAGCGCAAAAAACGCTAATTGAACAAGATCCGCTCGATATACCTGATACGCCGCCGAGTGTATTTAAGCGTGAACAAAAACAAATACTTAATCAAATAAACCGGGCTGGTATAGCTAACCCTCAATGGATAAATAGCACGACACTGTATTTTAATGCTTATAGTACTGAAGAGTCGGGCATTTATAATCGGGTGTCTGATATATTTAGCTATAACATTGAAACCGGCAACGTAGAAAAGCTAACCGAGCTTGCAGGTATCAGGCGCTTTAGTGCAACAAGCAACGGTGAAGTTGTGTATGCAGAGCAAATACGTGATGGGTATTCTGAATTAGTAAAAGTAGATATAAACACCGGTGCCATAACGCCTTTGTTCAAAAAAAGCTTAAATACCGCATACGATTACCCCACGCTTAGTCCCGATAATAAAAAATTAGTTTATTTATCAGCTTCTTTAAACGAAAACTGGCAAATGTATATACAAGATGTTGACAGGGGGGTTAGCCGGCCTGTACCTATGCCAAACGGGTATCAATATTTAACCCAACCTAGTTTTAGCATTAATGGCGAATCAATTTACTTTGTTGCGGGGTTAAATAATACGACTGATATTTATAACTATCATATAGCCAGCAATACCCTTAAGCGATTAACACAAGGGCAAGAAGCGGTTGCTCACCCCATAGAAATGCAAGATGAGACACTGCTTTATTTGTCGATTCATGCCGACGGCCCTGATATAAAAAGCCTAGCAAATACTAGTATTAGCACCAAGGTGACCGATTTAGCTATTAATAGCAAAGCCCCGCTATTAATGGTTAACGAGCATACGTTGCCAGAGGCTAAAGTATACACCCAAGACGTTGGCGAACAGCGCGATTATGCAGTACTTGATCAGCACGCAACCTTTGCGTTGGGTTCTCAGTATTATTCTGCATCGACCAGCTTATTAAGTCTGGGTATTAAAAGCAGTGACTTATTAAAGCAGCTAGACCTGCAAGCGGGTTATAGTATTGATTTAAACGATAGCGCATTACATGGCGGGTTTGTAAATGCTAAATATAATGCGCTTGATGTTAAGTTTAAACTCGCTTTGTATGACTACAACTTAGATACTTCTCGTCAATATCAAGCTGTAAGCCCCAGCAATTTAAATACAAAAAGAGATGCGCGTGGTGGGTTTGTAGCAATGAGCTATCCACTTAAGTTTGGACAATTAAGTCTAACGCCCGAGCTGGCTTATAACTATACCGATTATAAACAAAGCCATACCCGTTGGGCGCGTTTAGGTTTTGCTCAAAGTTGGCAATATGACCGCCAAACGTTTGCTATAGGGCAACGTGTTAATGCCCGTTGGTACGAAGGAAGAGGTGAAAACAATTGGCAGGGTTATGACCTAGATGCCAGTGTATTTGGTAAGGTATTTAACGCTCCTTTGTACATCAACTTTACACAAAGGCAGCGAGACGATGCACGCCTTGCGCTAGGCGGGTTTAGTTCAAACCTTATTAATCAAAACTACAGTAGTGAATTTGTGCTGGCAGCTGACCTGCCTTTTTACAGTGCAACTGCCGATCGTTACCAAGGGTATGGCGGTGGAGTTACTTATAAAGAGGGTATGCCATGGCTTTATTACACTCAACATCAATTAGATGACAGCGTTTATGCACAAAGTTACGGTTTAAAATACCAAGGTGATTTTAGCTTTGGCATGGGACCTGCGGGTGTTAACGATTTAACATTTAATGTGGGTGTGTCGCGGGTTGAGGGCAGCAGCTTTGACGATGAAATGCGTGCATGGCTAAGCTTCTATTATTCGCTTTAACTAGGATGAATGAGTTTACTTGAACTGTGGATTGTAAACCGATTGACCACAGTTCAATTCACCCTAATCTTTATATTGCAGCGACAACAACTTGGCTTGATATACGTCTAACTTTTTATCGTCTCGTTCGTATTCAATTGCTTTTTTGAGAAGTCGCTTTGAACGCTCAGTTTTACCTTGATGGTAGCGAACTTTAGCAAGTTCTAGGTATAGCTCAGAAATATAGGGGGCTTTAAATAAAGCGAGCTCTAAGTGGTCTTTTGCTCGATTAATATAACCGGTTTGTAATTCGTTTTTTGCTAGAGCAAGTAGTTCATAAGGGTCTCTTTCTTTGTAATTTAATTGGCTGCTTAGTTGCTCTGCAAGTACATTTTTACCAAGTTGTTTAGCTAATAATTGATAGTTATTAACTAAATTGACGCTCGATAAATTATTGTTTATTGCTGTTTCGTAAATTACTTCTGCGTTTTTTAAATCTCCTGCACGGCGATGTAACATACCCGCCATGTTAAAAAGCTCAGGATCATTCGGGGTAAATTTATTGGCTTGTAAAATAAAAGAATAAGCAGCGTTAAGATTTTCTTCAGCAAATGCTTTAGCTGCTAAGTTGCCATAAAATTTAGCCACTAAGTCGTTGTAGCTGGCGCTGCCAGAATAAAAACTACCGCGTGTAGGAAAATAATCGATAAGCGTACCTGGGCGAAAAACTTGAATAACGTTATCTTTTTTCTCAACTTTTGGTGCATATACCATGGTTCTAAAATGATTAGCTACATAGACCATTCCACTTTCTTTTGCGTACACAGGTTCACTAGTAACTTCTTGAAAGCTGGTTTCTAGCCCCAGCGCATTTGCATAACTTTGTGTAAGAACCGCTAAACTAATACAGTTGCCGTGTGCGTTAGTCAGTGTTTGCGAAGAAGTTAATGTGTCACCATGATAACTAAAATCGCTAAGTTGGTTTTCTAAATAGTTGTAAATAATACGATCGGTTCTAACACCGTTTAGTTGCTGCTGGTCGGCATAAGCTAAAAAGCGTTTTTTTTCGGCGTTTGGCAATTCAAAAATATTCAACTCGGTCGGAGTGTCTATTTGTTTAAAGCGGGTGTGATTAATAAGGGCAGTAAGCTGGGGTTGCTCAACTGTAGGCGTTGTTGGCGTGCTTTTACATGCACTTAAAAATACCAAAAATAACGTAACTAATACTATAGATTTCATAAGCCACCTCAATGTGATTTTTCACATTACATTGAGGTGACTTTTTAATCAAGCGGTTATTGTTCGTTGTTTATTATGGCGATTTTTCTGCGATTGTTTCTTACGTTTGCGGCGTGTGAACCATAAATAAAAGCCAGTAGCGCTTAGCCATAGTGGACTTAGCCCTATAAAACTCCACAGTATTTTACTTATTAGGCCACCAAAATATCCAAAGTGAAGCTTACGAAAACTGTCTAATACTTTCCAGCCAAGACCTACTTGGCGTATATCCCAATTGGCAATATGCTCACCAGTGATTTTGTTATACGAAACGGTATTAGCGTATTCACTTGCCAGTGGGTTATTAGAATTTACTTCACCAAATACAGTGATGTTGTCGTCGGGCTCTAATGGCATAACCAAGTAAGTGCTGTTGAACGTGGCTATTTGTTGCTTGCTGTCATCTAAAATATCTTGAAAGGAAACATTTTTGCTATACAGGTTTTTGGTTAGGGCATAATGTTCTTCTTCAGCGTGTTCAAGTACTTCGTGATACCAAACGGCACCATTAAAATAACCACCGGTTATAGCTAAAACAATTAAAATAGGTGAACCAATAACACCAGTCATTTTATGAATATCACTTAATACGATTTGTAATGTTGCGCGCCAACGCACGGTAAATAGGCGTTGCCAAAACTTTCGGTAAATAATGAGGCCTGTAATTCCAAGCACCAATAAAAATAAAGCAAAAAAGAACCCCAAAACGGTGCCTGTTTGGCCTGGTAAGCTTTTTAAATCATTGAGTAAAAAGGTGTAATGGAGTTCTAAAAACCAATCTGTAAAATAATGGCTCGTTCCCACTGGGGCTGACAAAACATCACCAGTATATTGATTTAAATGAAATTTATACCAAACTTGCGACTCGCGCTCGATTAAGTAAACCCGATCAGCAGTATCGTCGTTAAAAATTTCCCAGCTACCAATGACATACTCAGGGTAAGCGTTCTGAGTGATGGAAATTAACTCATCCATATTCAAACGTTCAGGTTGAGTGCTAATCACAAAATGACTTTCGGGCATAAGTAAGCCATCTATCTCGCTTTTAAATACAAGCACACTGCCAGTAATACTTATTACAATTAATGGAATAATTGCAATGAGAGCAATCCAGCTATGAATTTTGAAAAGTGTTTTTCTCATGGGTTGTCGTTATTTAAATTATTTATATACAAATGATATCAATTGTTATTTGCATTTAATAGTGGCAGTACAAGAATTCGGAAAACTGATAAACTGTGCACATTACATAACATATTTTGTAAATATAAGTTTCCAGTTACTAAAAAGGGTTTTTGCTGTTTAGTTGAGTTAAATTAACTTCACTCTACAATGCCGCGCTCACAGTAAAAGCCTTTTAAAACAGATGTTTAATAAATGTTTTTATTAAGTAATTAAAGTAACCGTTATGTAACAGCGAGGTTGTTTTGGCGCACTATTTGCCTATTTTGTCTTCATTTATTTTACTTTTTAGCTTTTTACCATTGCTAAATAAAATTAGAAAAAACAGAAGTGTTTCTGGTTTATCTTTGCTGATGATGACATTTGGAGTCGCACAAAGTCTCTATTTCATAACGTATAACATTTATTTTGAGCGATACTTTATTGCTTTACCTTTTTTTGTAACAGGCGTATTAAGCGGCTTGATCTTGTACTTTTTTGCCCGTTACAACGCCGCAAAGCAAGAACGGCTTCAGTTAGTACTTATGCTTGGTTTTTCGCTTATGCCGTTTTCGCTGTTATTAAGCCCAAACTTTGATACCGCATGGGTGCTTAATTCACTTACTTACGTAGGGCTGGTGATGAGTTCAGTGCGCGTAATGCCACAAACCTATAAAACGTTGCGCACAGGTGATGTAAGTAACTTAAGTGCTCGTTATTTTAGTTTGCAATTTATAGCTGGCATTTGCGGCCTAGTTGTTGAGCTAACTAATACCACGCCAAGTACTTCACACTTACTTATGTTTATTATGTTGTTGCTGACAAATGCCGTACAATTTGGTTGTATGCAATACTATAAAATGCGTCCAGTAATGGCTTAATTATAAAATTGTAGTGTTTAATTAAGTTAATTGTGGCATTTTTAAGTTCTTGAAAATAATTCAGTGCAAAATAATGCAATTAACCATTCACCAAATTGATGCGTTTACACGCTCCTTATTTAAAGGCAATTATGCGGCTGTTATCCCACTTGAGTCGTGGTTGGATGATGACCTAATGCTAAACATAGGCGCTGAAAACAACGTATCTGAAACTGCGTTTACCTGTAGGCAAACCGATGGCCGTTTTGCTATTCGTTGGTTCTCACCGTTAATGGAAATAGACTTTTGTGGCCATGCCACTTTGGCTGCTGCATATGTTTTATGTGAAGAACATGATGTATCGCAAATCCGGTTTATAGCTGATGCAGTAGGCGAGCTTATTGTTAATAAAAACAATGATGGCAGCTTTGCTATGACATTCCCTAAACAAGCACCAGTAGAGGTTAAAAACCCGCCACAGGCATTGTTAAATGGCTTGTCTATACAACCTGTTAAGGTACTTAAAAATCGCCAAGCTTACTTTGCAGTTTATGAATCGGCTAAGCAGGTAGAGAACTTAACTACCGACTCTGCAGTATTAAAGATGTTAGGGCCACACGATGTAGTTGCAACAGCACCTAGTGATGAATACGACTTTATTTCTCGTTATTTTTGGCCAGCCAGCGGCGGTGATGAAGATTATGTTACGGGCTCTATTCATACAGGGCTTGCCCCATACTGGGCACAATTGTTAGGTAAAACACAATTAACTGCCTATCAGGCATCTAGCCGAGGTGGGCATTTACAGTGCGAGGTAGGGGAGTCAACGGTAACATTAACAGGTCATGCAGTTAGGTATTTAAAAGGCACAATTTACCTTTAAGGGTGATTTGAGTTAAGTTTATAAAAAAGGCCACAATTAACGTGGCCTTTTTTTGTTACAACTATTTACGCTTCTAGTGCTTTTGCAATTAAGCGATCAATGTACTTTTTATGTGCTTTAGCTGCGGTATCTGCGCCCCATGACAGGCTTGTATCCGCTATTTCGGTTAGCTGATATAACGCAGCCGTTTTAGCGAGGTTATCAAACTTACTTGGTTTGCCTAAACCTGCAATGGCAATCAGTTGATTTACATATTCAATTTGTAGGTTATGACTGATTGAGCTGGCTTCTGCGTCTTTAACAAAAATGCTCGCTGTTAAATCCCCCATAAATTGATTTAAGCTATATTCGTTTCCGTATAGCGCGGTATCTGAAATACGCAGTAAAACCGCCGGATGCAATAGTTGTGCAAGCACAGACTTTTGCATTCCTAAAATCATTTTATGAGGTTTAGGGTCTTCATTTTTACCATAATGATTAAACCCGCGGCGCTGTTGCTGCATGAAATTATAAAGCGGTTGCATGCTTTGTAATACATCAGGTGCAAACACGTATTCGGCTAAAATTTCCATGGCTTGGGTTTGTTTTTCAAGTGGCACAGGAGTGAAGGGGTTGTCGGCGTTTGCATCACCTACAACGGCACGTTCAACATACACTCCACCAATTTGACGAGACACAATACCTGCCTGCGATCTGTATTGGCCAAATAAGCTATTGGCTGAGGTGACAAGTTGCTGGTAAGAGTCGCCTTCAACAGTGGCTTTATCTTTAAGCTCAGTAAACAGTTTATTAATAAGTGCCATACGGTCTGCACCATAGGCTGCTGGGTTTGATGATAAGTCACCAATCATAACACGGGGATCGATATGACGGCCCGGCGCACGCATGTCGTCAGCATCGTTACCAAACGCTAATGCATGCTCACTAGAGCGCGCAAGAATTTTATTCAGACGAGCTTGCTCGGCAGATGCATCAGCCAGTGCTGCACTGTACCCGTAGTTAATAGCCCAGTCATCGTAAGGACCTGGTTTAGTTTGAAAAATATCACCTTGCTGCATGCCAATTGGCGCAATATTAGCTGGTGCATAATCCATTACTGAGCCCGTTACGATACCTTGAGTTTTACTCTTATCGTGGACTTCTTTTTCATCCCACAAAATAGATGATTTCATGTTGTGGTTAAGGCCCAATGTATGGCCTACTTCATGAAGAATAAGCTGTGTTAACCCTTGGCGTATCATTTCGTTTTCTTCAATGCTATCGCCAGTAGCTAAGCCTTTTGCAAGCATAAGGTTTTGTTGAATTTCATGACCTAATGAGCAGTTTAATTCACCAGTATGTGTATTATTGCCGTGGCTCATAGCGCCTTGAGTATAAAGGGTGTCGTAAATCCAGCGATTTTTCATAAATACAAACTCAAGCATGATGTCTGAGCCCAGTATTTCTCCTGTTAGCGGGTTTGCTAATGCAGGCCCGTAGCCACCAAAGGGAGGCTTAGGTGATGAGGTCCAACGCAGTACATTGTAATTAATGTCGCCTGCATCCCAGTCGGCATCATCAGGTTGTACTTTTACTTCTAAGGCATTTTTAAGGCCTGCTTTTTCAAAAGAGCTATTCCATGCAAGTACGGCGTCTTTTATTGTATCGCGCCACTCTATTGGTGTGGTGTTTTCTATCCACCATGTAATTGGTTTTACAGGCTCTGAAAGTGCAGCGCTTGGATCTTTCTTTTGTAAATCCCAGCGCTTAATTACATCTTCGTAAGGCGTCCAATCAGTTGACGTCATTTGATCAAACTGATTTGTGAAATAGCCAATACGCGCATCGTCTAAACGAGGCTGGTAGTTGTTTTTTGGAAGTGCTACAAATGAATGTTGAACCTTCACCGAAACACTACGCGGGTCACTTATTGCGCCAGAGCCACGAACGGTTGGACTTGCATTGGTAAATACGTAATCTACGACAACGTCTAAATTATTAGGGTAAGGACGCTGTTTAATTATGCGCGACTTTTTGCTGTCTAGTTTGCCTACTTTAAAACGTTTTTTAGCATTTTTATCTGCAGGGTTAATAGTTGGAGATACTTTATGAAGTGCTTCACTTAAAAATAACTTATTGACGTTAAATGCAATTTTACCGTCTTCTTCTTTTTCTATTTTAATACTCGCAAGCACGGCTTCACTAATGTTTGCATTGCTGGCTTTTGAAATGGCACTGTTCTCGTCAAATTTATAACGAGGTGTTTTACTTATAATATCGATACGGTCGAAGTACTTTCTAAACTCAATGAGTTTGGTTTCACGGTACGATCCACGAAAGTGTCCTGCATCAGTCACCCCATCAACAGTATGAGCAAAATAAACGAAAGGAGTATCAAGCTGCGATTCGTTAATGACCATTAAGTGCTTACCCGTTTTTTCGTCCTGATAAAGGCTAAATACACCGGCAAATTCGGTTTGTCCTTTGATCATTTTACTTAATGTTTTTGGTTTTTTTTCGTCTTTTTTGTCATCGGCAAAAGCATGGCCGCTTAGGGCAATACTGAGCGCAAGAGTTAGGGTGGTTAGTTTCATAATGTCATCTTTTCGTTTGTTAATTTATTTTTACTGTACGTAATTTCAATTTGTTTCGTACAACAAATCGATGAAATAATACCTTTTTTATTTAATGTATTGATTTTAAATAGTAAAAGTTTGTAACAAAATATAATTTTATGGCTATATAATCTAATTTATAATTAAACGAGTAATTGCGAGAAGTATAATTAATGCACATTTGTAACAGTTGCTTACAAATGTCACGTAATTGTTTAATTAAGCTCTGTTATTATGGCGTTAATAGAAATTTGGGGTAATTAGGATATGCAAACAAATTCACTTAGATGGGTTTTTCCATTTGTTGCGCTTGCTATAGGTGTTGTTGGTTTTAAAGCAATAAACGCGCTTGCCAGTGAGCAAGAAAAAAAGGCGTTAGTTGATACGCGACCAACCGTTCAAGTTGAGCCGGTTTCGGCTAACGACCATCAGGTTATAATTAACAGCTATGGTGAAGTAAAGCCGCTGGAAAATACACAACTGTCTGCACAGGTATCGGGAGAGGTACTGAGTTGGCATCCGAGCTTTGTTGCCGGTGGGGTTGTAGCGCGTGGTGAAACCTTATTTTCGATTGAAAAAGATAACTACGAAGCTGCAGTGCTCGTGGCTGAAGCTGAACTTGCTCGCGCCCAAGCGGGTTTAATTGAAGAACAAGCGCAAGCAAAAGTAGCTGAAGACGAAGCAAAACGCTTTCCAAGTAAAGCGCGTACCGATTTATTTTTACGTAAGCCTCAAGTGCTTAGTGCGCAAGCAAATGTTAAATCAGCACAAGCAGCATTAAAACGTGCACAGCGCGATTTAGAAAACTGTGATGTTAAAGCACCTTACGATGCACTTATTGTGAGCCGTAATGTAGGTGTGGGTCAATACGTGACAATGGGCTCTCAAGTTGCTGAGTTAAACAATATAGAAACGGCTGAAGTTATTATTCCTATTGCAGGCTTTGATAGTGTGTTTTTACCTGAGCGTATTAAAGGGATTACTGCAACCGTTATTCAAAAAGGCCTTAATAGCTTTACCCGTGAAGGCGTTATTGACCGCGATTTAGGCATTGTAGATAACGCAACACGTATGAGTAGTTTAGTGGTGCGAATTGAAGACCCGTATGGCCTTAAAAATAAGCAGCCAGCAATTAAGTTTGGTAGTTACGTACAGGTTAATTTTGCCGGTACGACATTAAATAATATCTATCGTTTACCCCAGGCGCTTGTTAACAACCAAACCGTTTGGGTCGTTGGTGAAAACCAAACCCTTGAACCAAGAAAAGTAACGGTAATACGAGAAGAAGGCGAGTACTTCTATATTAGTAGTGGCCTAAAAGCTGACGATAAGCTGGTGGTTACGTTACCAGAATACCCTCAAAAGGGAATGGAAGTTAAAATAGCAGGTGCGCAACCGGCACCTGAAAGCTCTGATGTGAGCACCTCAAATACGCAACAGCTTTAAGGTGTAATACAATGAGTGAATCAACACAAACAAAACAAACAGGGTTAATAGCTTATTTTGCTAATAACTCGGTTGCTGCAAACTTAATGATGTTGTTTATTATTGTTATGGGCTTTTTAAGCTACAAAACGATTCAGCGACAAATGTTTCCTAATATAGAAATTAACTATATTAACGTAAACGCTAATTACCCAGGTGCCTCTCCTCAGGAAATTGAAGAAAGTATTCTTATAAAAATTGAAGAATCACTTAAAGATATTACCGAAATAAAAAAAGGCGTGTATCGCGCATTTAGAAACGGCGGCTCTGCAAGTCTTGAAATTCATACAGACGCAGAGCTCACCGATGTGCTTGATAAAGTAAAATTGCGTGTTGACGGTATAGCTACTTTTCCAGCAGGGATGGAACCGGTCACCATAAGTCAGATTGAATTTAGACAAGATGTAATAGGCATGACACTGGTTGCTGACTTGCCTTTATTTGAGCTTAAGCCGATAGCAAACAATATTGAAGATGAATTGCTGCAATTATCGAATGTATCGCTTGTGGTCAATGATGTACCGCTTGATGAAATAGCGATTGAAATCGATCCTGATACATTACGCCAGTACAATTTAACAATTTCAGATGTTATGAATGCTGTGCGTCGTTACTCTGCTAACTTTTCGGCTGGGCAGTTAAAAACGGATGCGGGTGTTATTTCAGTTCGAGTAGAAAATCAGTTTTATTCAGGCGAAGAATTTAGACAAATTCCGGTAAAAATTGGCGAGTATGGTGCCAAAGTTTTGCTGCAAGATATTGCTACAATTAAAGATCAATTTACTGAAGGTGAGCGTTATTTTAAGTTTAATGGTGAAAATGCTGTTTATTTATCAGTAAAAGCAACGCAATCACAAAATATTATTCCGGTAGCTGAGTCGGTTAAAGCGTATATTGATCAAAAAAATAAAGAGCTCCCACCGGGTGTGCGTATAGAACCTTTAATGGATATGACGTACTACCTAAATGCACGCTTAGATATGATGAAATTAAACCTTCTTCAAGGTGCGATTTTAGTCGCAATTATGTTGTCGCTATTCTTACGCTTTAAGTTGGCATTGTGGGTAATGATAGGTTTACCGGTATGCTTTTTAGGCGCGATGATGGTGATGCCATTATTTGGTATTAGCATAAATATTATCTCGTTATTTGCGTTTATCATGGTGCTAGGGATTGTGGTGGATGACGCCATAGTCATCGGCGAAGCCGCATACAGCGAAGTTGAAAAAAGTGGCGGCGGTGTCGATAACGTTGTACGTGGTGCAAAGCGTGTAGCGACCCCAGCGACGTTTGGTGTACTTACTACCATTGCCGTATTTGCACCGTTTACGCTTTCGAGCGGCCCTGAAAGTGCCTTTTTTTACGGTATTGCTGTTGTTGTAATGCTGTGCTTGGTATTTAGCTTAATTGAATCGAAACTCATACTACCTGCGCATATTGCACACACACACTTTACCCCTATAAAAAAAGGTGGCTGGCGAGATAGATTTAATACCCGCTTTTTTGGTTTTGTAAATGGCCCATATAAACGGTTTGTTTCCAAGTGTGTTGAATGGCGTTGGACTGTTTTATTTAGTTTTATTGCTTTATTAGTCGTTACTTTTGCATTAATTGCTTCAAATCAGGTGCGCACTATTCCTTCGCCTAAAGTTCCACATGATTTCCCACAAATTAATATTGAAATGAATGACAACGTATCCGACATTCAAACTATTAATGCTATTCGCGAAATAGAAGCGATGGTGCTTGAGGTAGACAATGAAACAGAGCGTCAAACAGGCCAAAAAATTATCCGCGACTTACTCGTGTTTAACCAAGGCCGTACTGAGGCGCAATTATTAGCCCCATTAGTTGATGAAGACTTACGCCCTTACGATGCGTTTGAATTGTCGCGCCGATGGCGTGAGGCCATGCCTACTATTGCAGGTGTTAAATCGTTAACTATTCAAGACGACGTAGGCGGCGGTGGCGGCAACGGTGGAGGAGAGTTTGGTTATTTACTATTTGGGTCTGACATTGATACATTAAACGAAGCTGGGCGCCGTTTTATTCAATTGCTTCAACAGCAAGAAGGGTTGTTTGATATAAGCTCAACCATAGATCCAGCCAGTAAAGAAGTGCAAATGAGTTTAAAACCCGTTGCCTTTGACTTGGGGTTAGATCTTGCCAGTATTGCCAATCAAGTGGGAGCCAGCTTTTATGGTGGCGAAGCACAACGCGTAATTAGAAATGGTGAAGAAGTCCGTGTGATGGTTCGTTACCCTAAACTCACACGCGAAGCATTTTCATCGCTCAAACATACTGTGGTGACCACGCCAACTGGGCGCGAAGTGTTATTGGGTGATGTGGTTGAGCTAACCGAAACACCCGGTATTAGCTACATTCGCCGTGAAGGTGGGTACAGAACTGTTTATGTGTACGGCAGTATTGATGAAGAGCAAATTGAGCCGGGCGAAGTGGTTAAACAGGTAAAAGATAACTTATTACCACAGCTTAAAGAAGAATACCCAAGCGTTAAATCAGAACTTGGTGGTGCCATTGAAGAGCAACAGGCGCAAGCCAATGAGCAAATGTTGTTTTTTGCAGGAGGCATGATATTAGTTTACATACTGCTCGCTGTACCGCTAAAAAGCTATTCACAACCGCTTATTGTTATGTCGGTTATTCCGTTTAGCTTAACGGGGGCTATTTGGGGGCACTATTGGTTTGACCTTGATATGAGCTTAATGTCTGGCTTTGGTCTTATTGCTGCGGCGGGTGTTGTAATTAATGACTCCTTGGTTATGACTGATTATGTAAACCAGGTGCGAAAGCAAGGGGTTAGCGTTAGAAATGCCGTAATTGAAGCCGGCTGTGCGCGTTTTAGAGCAATATTGCTCACCTCAATCACCACGTTTGCAGGTGTACTGCCTATTATGTTTGAAACGAGCCTACAGGCTAAGTTTGTAATACCTATGGCGGTTGCGCTGGGGTTTGCAGTTATGTTTGCAACCCTAATTACGCTTATTCTTGTACCTTGTTTGTACATTATATTAGGTGATATTGGGGCATTATTTAAAAACACTTACCGACGTATTTTTAAACGAGGAAGTGTAGAAGTGTCAGTTGATAGCTAATTTTTGCTAAACAATAAAAAAAGGACTGAGTGTTAACACTTAGTCCTTTTTTGTTTTTATTAATTTTTAATTAGTCTTTAAATTGCTTGTGGCAATCTTTACAACCTTTAGCCCATGCACCAAAGGCTTTACCAATAACTGCTTTGTCACCAGATTGAGCAGCTAGAGCAAGTTTGTCTGCGTTTGCCGCAAACGCATTGGCTTTATTAACAAATACTGTATTTTCAGACCACACAGCAGCAAGTGCTGATGTATCGCCTTTGTCTGTTCCTGCATAAAACGCTTCCCATGGCATTTTTGAAAGCGCTGCTGCGTTATTTGCACGCATTTTGAATTGCTCAGCGTCAAACGGAACCTTGCCCTTAAGCATTGCGCCCATATCACCAATTTGAACTGATAGCATAGAGAATGCACTTTGACGGTATTCAATCGCGTCGCTTGGCTCTTTAAACGCAGAGTTTGCAGATACACTTAGCGCGCATGTTGTTAGTAATGCACCCGCTAGAATCTTTTTAAATTTCATATTATTGCCCCTGTTAACTATTTTTTGACTATTGCTTTGTATCTTAGCTATTGGTTTTATTCAAGCTAATACAGAAAATTAACTAAAAGTTAATCGTTCATATCAATATCAGCAAATATCATCCCTCGTCGCATACTGCGAGTTGCTAAGAAAACTTCACCTAATAACGACATAAACGCACATATTAACAACGCCATAGCGGCCACAAAACAACTAGCGATGGTAACGCCTAAGTTTATGGATTGAATATGCGACAAAAATAATAGCATAACCACTGCGCATACAAGCAAAGCGCTCAAAACACTTAAACTAAAAGCTATGTGTATACAACGGGATCGTTTTAATAGAGCGCGAAGTTCTGTTGCGAGTGATTTATTAAAATCTTCATCGGTGCTTACTTTTAACTTGCGCTCTAATTGCCTCGCACGGTCCGTAATACGAGCCAAGCGGTTTGATAAAACGCCAAGGGTTGCAGCAATACCCGTTATTAAAAACACTGGTGCAACGGCTGTTTGTATTACTTTAGCCATAGTTAAAATGTTGATTACATCATTATTCATAAAGTACCTAGTGATAATGCAGTTTTTGTTTACAAACATTCACAAAAGTGAAGTGTTTTTTTATTTATATATATCAGTATCTTGGTGTTTTTTTGTTTGTGTTCTTTGTATGCTTAATGCTTATTTGTAACCAAAGTGTTGCTTGGTGGGGGATGAACGTTTTATATTCGTTCATACATTGTAATTTGCTTTATTAATGTGACTACAATAATACATAAAATATCCTAGGGGAACTCATGAGTAACAATATAATAAAAAAGACAGCGATAGCGACGGCTGTTTCTAGCGCATTTGTGGCAACACTTGCCAGTGCCGCTGAATTACCAAAAGCAAATGTTAACTACAAACAAGTAGAGCAAGTAGTTGAAGTTGCAGCAGACAAAAAAGAGCCTTCAGCTCATATGATCGTTCTTAAAGCAGCAACATCTGTGGATGCAGTAACCGCTGGAACTTATCAGGCTTCAAGTAGCCGTGAAATAACAGCTCAGGTTGAGCAACTTCAAGACATAATGACTGCAGAGTTGAGCAACTTAGATTTTGATGCAAAAGTAATTGGCAAAACAAAAATTCTTGCTCCAACGTTAATAGTTCAAGCAACACCTGAAGCTTTAAAGCAGATTGCAAAAGATGATCGCGTTGCAAAAGTATTACCAATGTTTGACCGTGAACTTCACGTTGCAGCAAGCTCAGATTATATAAACGCTAAACCATTAATTACTGATGGTATTGTAAGCGGTAAAGGCCAGCGCGTTGCAGTACTAGATACAGGTATTGACTATACTCACGCAGCATTTGGCGGTGCAGGTACTGTTGAAGCATACCTAGCAGCACAAGAAGATCCTACAACGGTTACATGGCCACAAGGCATTGTACAAGGTGGTTATGACTTCATTCGTGATGATGCAGATCCAATTGAAAATGACGCTGCAAATTCACCGTCAACAGGTGATCCAACAAATCACGGTACATCATCTGCAAACTCTGTAAACGGTATTGCACCAGAGGTTGAGCTATACGCATATTCTGTATGTGGTGGTGGTTGTCCAAGTGCAGCACAAGCAGCTGCATTAGAGGCTGCAATGGATCCTAACGGTGATGGGGATATTTCAGATCGTGTTGACGTAATGAACATGTCTCTTGGTGGTGAATTTGGTGACACTTACACTGGTGGTGGTACACAATACCTAGTACAACGTGCTGTTGAATTGGGTGTTAACATGGTAATTTCTGCCGGTAACGATGGTGACAACCCATTCCGTGTTGGTGGTCCAAGTACAACCCCTAACGCCCTGTCTGTTGGTGCAATGACACACCCAACAACAGAAGTTGGTATTGCAAGTGGAACAGTTGCAGGCGTTGAAGGCGATATTCAAGCGTCAGGTTTTGGCCCACAAGAAGGCTTTACCCTATCAGGTGCTGATATTGATTTAGTATACCCTACAGCAAATCAAAACGGCTGTGATGCTTTTGCAGAAGATGTTGACTTTACAGGCAAAGCGGTACTTATAGACCGTGGTGCCTGTGCATTCACACAAAAAGTACTAAACGCACAAGCTAAAGGTGCTGAGTTTGTATTTATTGCAAATAACATTGACGACGGCACACCAGCCCCAATGGGTGGTTTTGATGCTGCCGTAACTATTAAAAACGTTGGGATTAATTTTGCAGCGGGTGCTGCACTAAAAGCACAGCTAGAAGCTGGCGGCCCTGCAACATTTGATATTAGTGTTGAGATTAAAACAACAGCGGGTGCTGTGGCAACATTCTCATCACGCGGCCCTTCAATGGATGGTTTACTTAAACCAGAAATTACAGCGCCAGGTACAAGTATTGACGTAGCAGCAGCAGGAACTCAAACTGGCACTAACCCTGTGTCGGGTACCTCGTTCTCAGGTCCAATTACAGCCGGTGCGGTTGCTATGATCCGTGAAGCTCACCCAAATCGTAATGCGTTTGAAATTAAAGCAACGATTATGAACGCGGCAAACCTTGAAGTAACTAACGAACCTCTTGCTATCAATCCTGATTCAGAGCTTGCGCCTATTAGTATGATAGGTGCTGGTTTAGTAGATGTGACTAAAGCTGTTAACTTACCTGTTGCAGCATGGGTACACAATGCCGAGTTTGATACAAAACAAGCTGCGCTTTCTTATGGTTTAGTGAGCCTTGCAGAAGCCGGTTCTATTACTAAAACAGTCACTGTGAAAAACTTCTCTGCTGAAGCGAAAACATACAACCTTCGTACTGAAGCACGTTACCAAAGCGACGTAGAAACTGAAGCTGTTAGCTGGGATTTCCCAGAGTCAGTAACAATCCCTGCTGGGCAAGCTGTAAACTTTGACATCACAATGATGGTTGACCCAGGTAAACTACCTGCATGGGAATTAGAGAATCCATTTAGTGCTGATGATATTGCTGCTCGTAGTGCTGCACTAACATCGATTGAGTTTGATGGTGCGTTAGTATTTGATGATGCGTCAACAGATACAACCCACGATTTACACGTTGTGTATCATGCAATGCCAAAAGCAGCAACAGAGATAAGTTATACAGCCGAGCTGATTGACAATAAAGTATCATTAGTACTTGAAAATACTGGCCAGACTGAAATCACTCCTCAGGCTGAAAGCATTATTGCAGTAGGTACAGAGAGAACAATGGAAGAGGCAGAGTATAACATTCTGTCGAGCACATTCTCTGCATTTGGTGCAGACTTCTGTGATTCAGGTATTTACATCACTTCATCAATTCAATTACGTGACCCGCTAACGCATACATTCCAAGCAGGTTACAGAGTTGAAATCGATACAGATAATGATGGTGTTGCTGATCAGTTCTTACAAAACCTAAATGACCGTGGTCGCTCAACTGCGTCACCAGGTCGTAGCCGTACATTGATCGGTACTACTGATGGCGCTGGCAACGATGGTTGGGCGTGGGGTACACCACTTCTTCATTCAGCAGGTGAAGATACAATCACATTTACTGGTTGTTCTGAGCTAATGAACATCGATGGGTCGTTACTTGGTCAGCCAATGAACTTCAGAGTATCAGTGGGTTACCCAAGCTACCAATCAGGTGTGTTCTCTGAGACAGACAGTGTAACTGGTTCAGTTGTATTTGGTGTTCAACCAGAAGTTCAAATGACTTCGCTTGAAACTGGCGAAGCTGTTGCATCACTTCTACCTGGTGAAAAAGCAATGGTATCTGCAAGTGGTCCATTTGTTTTATCTCAAGGTGCTGGCACTAACATCATTAAAGCAATGACAAGTGAAGAGCTTACATTACCAGCTATTGAGGCGCCTATCTTAGTGGGTGGTGAATTCTCAGTTTCTGAAGATGCAGCCGATGGTACAGTAGTTGGCGCGCTTACAATTGAAGAAGCTGAGTTTGATTTAGCGGTTTCTGAGTACTACGTTCAATCAAACACCAATATAGGTTTAGGTGTTGATGAGCAAGGCCAAATTGTTGTTGCTGACACCAATATGTTAGCAGGTGATACCACTGCTGAAATGGAAGTTGTTGCGATTGATATTCGAGGCAATGTTTCTGAGCCTGTAACTGTAACTGTTAATGTAACTGCAGTAGTACCTCCGGCCGTTGTTACTCCAGAGCCAGAGAAGAAAAGTTCTTCAGGTTCATTAGCTTGGTTAACTCTTTTAGTTGCACCGTTCGCATTTATGCGTCGTCGCAAGCAAAAGTAAGCTTAAAAACGCTTAAGTACTAAATAAAGGGAGCTTCGGCTCCCTTTTTACATAGCTTCACAAACTAGATCACAAAAGGTATTAATTTTAGGTATATTTAGGTAACAAAAATAATAAGGATTTTGCCTGATGACACGTACTCCCTTTGCACTTGCTGCACTCTCGCTTGCTATTCTAAGTGGTTGTAATAAAGCCCCCGAAGAAACTCATAAAAACACGGTTCAAGTTGAGTCAGCTCAAGTAGTAACCGCGGTTGCACCTATTGCTAAAAAAGTACCCCATGAAATGACCATTCATGGTGATACACGTATTGATAATTACTACTGGCTTAGAGATGACGAACGAAAAGCACCTGAAATCATTAGCTACTTAGAAGCAGAAAATGCCTACTCTGAGGCTATGCTCGCCCATACTAAAACACTGCAAAGTAGTTTATTTGAAGAGCTTAAAGGGCGAATTCAAAAAGATGATGACTCAGTTCCAGTAAAGGACGGAGAGTACTATTACTCGTCGCAAACTCGCGGCGATAACGAGTATGCTACTTATTTACGCAGTAGTGATTTTGCAGGCACCGATCAGGAAGTTATTTTAGACGTAAATGAACTAGCTAAAGGCCATGACTATTTTGCGGTTAGCGGCCTAAATGTAAGCCCAAATGACAACTTAATGGCATATGGTGAAGATACGGTGAGTCGCCGTGTTTACAACATAAAAATTAAAGATTTAAGCACTGGTAAATTATTAGAAGACACGCTTGAAGGCACCAGTGGTTATGTTGTGTGGGCGAACGATAATAAAACGGTGTATTACATCAAAAAAGACGCGCAAACCTTACTCGGTTACCAAGTTTATCGCCATACGCTTGGTACACCACAAAGCGATGATGAGCTTGTTTACGAAGAAACAGACACAAGCTATTACACCGGTATGAGCAAGAGCAAAGACGGCTCAGAAATTTATATTTGGCATAGCAGTACCGATGCATCGGGTTTGTCAGTGCTGAGTGCAAATGATGTAGACGCTAAGCCTAAGCGTTTAATTGAGCGTGAAGCCAACCTTGAATACAGCATTTCAAAATTAGGCAATACTTATTACATTGTGACTAATTTAAATGCGGTTAACTTTCAGCTTATGAAAGTTGATATTGATAAAGCCGGTGATAAAGCAAATTGGCAAAGTGTGATCCCTGCTCGCGAGGATATTAAACTCGAAGACGTTGAGTTATTTGATGACTACTTGGTATATCAACAACGTGAAATGGGCCAATCAACACTGATTGCGCGTAATTTAACATCGGGCAAAGAGTCACCGTTAAGCTTTAACGACAGTGCGTACACAATTAATGCGTACGGTAATAACGAATTGAACAGCGATACGCTGCGTGTGTATTACACCAGTATGACGACGCCGGGTTCATCTTATGATGTTAATTTAGCCACTGGCGAAAAAACATTATTGAAGCAACAAACCGTATTAGGTGACTTTAACGCGGATAACTATGCTTCAGAGCGTATTTTTGTCACAGCACGCGATGGCGTAAAAGTACCGGTGAGTTTGGTGTATCGAAAAGAGCTATTTAAAAAAGATGGCACTAACCCATTATTGCAATACGGCTATGGTTCGTATGGTGCAACAATGGATCCTAGTTTTTCTTCTGCACGATTAACGTTGCTTGACCGTGGTTTTGTATTTGCAATTGCCCACGTACGTGGTTCGCAAATGTTAGGGCGCCCGTGGTACGAAGCGGGTAAATTACTCACTAAAAAGAACACGTTTAACGACTTTGTAGATGTAACTAAGTCATTAGTTGAGCAAAAGTATGGTGCAAAAGACAACATATTTGCCCAAGGCGGTAGTGCGGGTGGACTCTTAATGGGCGCAGTGGCAAACCAAGCGCCTGAGCTATATAAAGGTATGGTGGCTGCGGTTCCATTTGTTGATGTGGTTACTACTATGCTTGATGAGACTATTCCGCTTACAACTAACGAGTATGGTGAGTGGGGTAACCCTAACGAGAAAGAATACTACGATTATATGTTGTCGTATTCACCGTACGATCAAGTCAGTAAGCAAGACTACCCTAATATGTTAGTTACTACAGGCTTACACGATTCACAGGTGCAATATTTTGAGCCTGCTAAGTGGGTAGCTAAGCTGCGAGATTACAAAACAGATGATAACAAGCTACTGTTTAAAATTGATATGGAAGCAGGGCACGGAGGTGCGTCTGGTCGTTTTAAGCGCTTAGAAGATGCTGCATTAAATTATGCATTTATGCTTGATTTAGCCGGTATAAAAAAATAACCCCAAATTCAACTAAGTAATGAGCCAAGGCGTAACGTTAAGTTACGCCTTTTTTTGTGGCAAATTAAAGCTAAACATAGTGCCTTTGCCTATTTCACTTTGAACGTTTATTTCACTGTCCATAAGTTTTAATAGTCCACGGCAAATAGCAAGGCCTAAACCACCTTGTTGTCGGTCCGCTTTATTAGAATTACTAGCTTGGTAGTGGGGGTCAAAAATAGCTTGTAACTCATCGTGTTTAATACCGACTCCGGTATCCGAAACTTGCACAAATAATTGATTATGGTCACCGCGTTTTACACGTACAGCAATAGTACCATCACGCGGGGTATGCCTAATGGCGTTATCGATTAAGTTACTTAAAACACGCTCAAGCTTGGCTATGTCGGCAATGACAGGAAAGTCACAAATTTCTGGCTCAACCGATAAATTAATGCCTTTTTTCTCTACGGCCAAACTAAACTTAGCAATACAATCGTAAATGAGCTCTCCTAGGTTAAATGTTTCTTTGTTGATACTTATTTCGCCATTTTCTAGGTGTGCGAGTTCAAAAATTTGCTCTATTAGTTGCTTGAGTTGGCCACAGTTATTCAATGATACTAGCAAGTACTCTTGCTGCTCTTGCGCACTTAATTTGTCACCTGACTGATTTAATACCTCTAAGAAACCTTGTAACGAAGCCAGTGGCGTACGTAAGTCGTGAGATAAGTGAGTAAGTAGCTCTTTGCGTTGTTTATCGCCTTGTTCTAGTGCTTTAAATTGCTCGTTTATACGTATGAGCATTGCTTGAATAGTTCGGCTTAAGCTGTGGACTTCATTACTTTTTTGAGTTGAATAGATACTCAACTTTGTATCGGTTAGGCTATAATTAGCAGCCTCAATATTGCTCACATCTTTTGCAAGACGTTGAATAGGGTTTGTAAAAAATCGCAGTAAAATAAGCATCGCAATAAATAAAAAAACGAGTGCTGAGCCTAGCCATATGGCAGCTACTAATAACGAGTCGTTACTTTTTATATGATTAAGAGAGGTGTCGTATGCCTCACCACCAATAATCACGTATAAATACCCTTGCAATGTGTTGTTATTAAAGACAGGCGCCACAGAAAATATTTTTTGTTGATCAGGGTTTCTTGGGTTGTCGCCATAAACCGGTGTAGCACTTGGGTTGGCTATAAGATGCTTTAAAGGCGTTAAATTAATATGTGTACGCTTCACTTTTCCGGGCTCTGCGGAGTAAGTTAATATTTTTCCGTTTTCGTCTACAAAGTAAAATTCAAAGGCGGGGCCGAGTAACATTAAAGTATGAAATAGGTTTTCAAGGGCTTCGTAATCGTATACCCCCTCTTTTATCAATGGATTGTCTTGTACTAAATGCTCAGCCAGCGCTAAATGTAAATTTTGTTCGCCATGATGTTTAGAGTTGAGTTCTAGCTGTTTACTCCAGCTATAAACCAGCGCGCAAATAAAACAAAAAATAACGGCTAACGACACTGCTAATTTTTGGTACAAAGAGAGTTTCATAATAAAAGTCTTAATTAAGTTGGCTTGGATTGAGTTTGTATCCCACACCCCAAACGGTTTCTATAATAGGTGTCGATTGGTGCAATTCAAGCTTTGCCCGCAACCGATTAATATGCGAATTAACGGTATGTTCGTAACCGCTGTGCTGGTACCCCCATACTTTATCGAGTAGTTGCTGGCGACTAAATACATGGTTAGGATGGCGTGCAAAATACACCAGCAAATCAAACTCGGTGGCAGTTAGGTTAATTGCCTGTTCGGCCAAATACACTTGATGAGAGTCAAACGCAATGTTTAATGAGCCAACTTTAAGGGTTTGTTCACTTACAACAGAGGGTTCATCGGTATTTTGGCTCGCAAGTAACTGTGCTCTGTGTCGAAGTTGGGTTTTTACTCTGGCTTGTAGTTCACGTGCAAAAAAGGGTTTACAAATATAGTCGTCTGCGCCCATTTCTAGGCCAATAACTCTGTCCATGTCGCTACTTAGTGCGGTGAGTAAAATGACTGAAGTGGCTGGGTAATGTTCTTTTATTTTACGACATAAACTCAATCCATCCATTTGCGGAAGGTTTATATCCAGTAAAATAAGCCCGTAGGGGTGCTTAGCTATTTTCTTTAAAGCCAGTTCAGCACTGACAACATGATCCACATGTAGATTTAGCGATGTAAGCTGTGTGGTAATTAATTTACCAATTTCTCTGTCGTCTTCAACTATGAGTAATTTTTCATGACGCATCGTTTATCCTCGTAAAAAGGGGGCTTCCGTGCGCCCCAACTTCCCCATTACAAGCTGGTATATCGAGGTTGATATTGATAAACGAATTACTGAGTGCGGGTAATAACCACTTTTGCTAATGGGTTATCAAATTTATGTTCAGGGCTAAGCACTGAACTAGATAAACCATCTTCATTTGTAACGACGCCTGGGTGTCTTGCTACAAAATTAACATCATCACGGGCTTCATTAAAACCTTCTCCGCCATCAGCAGGACCGGGTATCGTACCAGCTGCTTCTGTATTTGCTTCAGTACCTGCATCATAAGCAACGGTGGTGCGAGTTAAAGAGTCGCCCACGGCTAATGAAGATACGTCTAAAGCACTAAGACCGGTAAATCCATCATTTGTGTTCACCATCATAGTGGCAAGCGACAGCTTAAGTGCTTCAAGTGAGTCCGTGGTTAATGTGATCGTGGTATTGGCACCAGGTCCAACAGGGCCTTCGCTTGATGCGTTGGCAATGGCGTTTTCTAATGCAAGCAGTTGGCTGTTGTCGCCTCCTTCAGCCATGGTTTCTAATGCAACCGATGCCGCACTGCCAATTTGCCAAAGTGTGCCTTCTGTATGTGCAATAACAGCAATAGGCGATAATGGCTGCCCTGCAGTTAAGTTGCTTACGGTTACATCAAATGCATAGCTTACAGGCTCAGGTGTTGGCGGTGTAACAACCTGAACAGGATCGTTACTGTCGTTGTCGCCACAGGCTGCAAGTGAAGCTGCTAGTGCAACAACCACGATGCTTTTTTTAAAGTTATTTAAAGATGCCATGATTACGCTCCTACTTAACCGTAACAGTTAGCTTAGCCACTGGGTTTAACCATCTGTGAACCGTATTACTTAAATCGCTATTACCAGCGGTTAAATCGTCGTCACCTAATGTACCAGGGTGAATATGCACGTTAATGTTGTTATCGGTACTTGTTAAGCCAGCGCCACCTGTACCCGCATCACCACCTGGTGCTGCAGGAATACCTGGCGTGCCCGGTGCTCCAGAACCTTCAACCACTAGCTCATTATTTTGCTCCGTGCCCGCATCGTATGCATTTAAATAAACCGTGTAGGTGCCTGCTTCGGTTGGTATTTTCCAGCTATCAAGACCAACAAAGCCATCGTTTGTAGGCAGTAACATAGCGGTCACCGATAAGTAATCGTTACCGTCAGTCGTCATTAATGTGGTCATGGTTGATGACGATGGCGCTAATAAACCTTCTGCTGGGTTTGCAGCCATATCGCTACCTGCTGCAGTGGCTTGTGCCATTAGCTCAGCAATGTTGCCACCTTCAGCCATTGTTTGTAATGCAGTAGAAGCTTCAGTTGCAACTTCAAAAAGCTTATCTTCACTGTTGTGTGCTGTAACTAGTAGCGGAGTGAAGTGAATGCCTTGGGTTAGGTTAGTTATTGTTAAGTCTAACTCTGCAGCCATGGTTGACTGGCTAGCTACCGCTAAAAGAGTTGCAAGTGTAAATGTTGAAGCTTTCATTTTTTATTTCCTGTAAGTGATGATTCGAGATAAGTATTGAATAATCGTCTCCAGAAACTCTCACAAACTTATCACTTTTTTATCACAGACATTTAGGCTGTGATTTTTGTAAATAAATACGCCAGAAAATTTATATACCTGTGTATAATTAAACCGCATTATAAAAATTAAAGGATTGTGTTATGGAAGAAAATCAACAGGTTAAAGTAGTGAATAAAGATGAGCGTACATGGGCAATGTTGTGCCATTTAAGCGCATTTGCTGGTTTTATTGTGCCGTTTGGTTCAATAATAGGGCCATTAATTATTTGGTTAATTAAAAAAGATGAAATGCAAATGGTCAATGAGCACGGTAAAAAAGCGCTTAATTTTCAGATAACCATGGCCATTGCCTATATTATTTGTTTTATGTTGATGTTTGTTGTGATCGGTGTAATTTTACTCCCTATTGTGGCTATATTTGCTTTTGTGATGGTGGTTTTAGCGAGTATAAAAGCAAACGAAGGGAAAGAGTTTAATTACCCACTGAGTTTAAATTTGATAAAATAAAGCGTTAGCTATTATTCTGCAAACCCAGCTATAAGCTGGGTTATTACGTTTAGCCTAAGGGCATTATGCTTTATTTTACTTTGTTTATTAGTGCGTTTATTTCGGCCACTTTATTACCAAGCTCCTCAGAAGTCGTTTTAATAACGATGATTACCCAATCAAACGCAAACATCTGGCTTTTATGGTGCGCAGCTACGCTGGGTAATGTGTTAGGCAGTTGTGTGAATTATTGGCTAGGTACGCAAGTATTACGCTTTAAACATAAAAAGTGGTTTCCGGTATCAGAGCAAGGGCTTGAAAAGGCGCAAAATCAGTTTAATAAATATGGCGTGTACAGTTTATTGTTTGCATGGCTGCCTATTGTTGGCGATCCACTAACAGTTATTGGCGGTATTTTTAAAGTAAGGTTTAGCGTGTTTTTACTTTTAGTAACACTTGGCAAAGGCGCACGCTACTTAGCGGTTATTGCCCTTGCCGTGGGGATAGAAGCTCTTATTTAAGCTATACGCACGCTACTTTGTCCAATCAAGTGTTAGTGATACAGAGTCAGCAAAGCGAAGCGCATGCGGTTTATCTACACGGGCTTTAGCGTAATTTACACTTGGATGAGAATGACAAACCGCAAGAATTTCAGCTACGAGCTTTTCTAGTAATAAAAAGTGCCCTTGCTCAACTAAACTAATTACCTCTTTGGTGATCACTTTATAGTTAAGTGCTTGGTCTACTTCATCGGTTTTACATGCGTTATCGGCAGGGTAGTGAATCTCTAAATTAATGACTACGTCTTGCTTTTTTTCACGCTCTTCAGGATTAAAACCAATAAATGTACGCAAGCGTAAGTTAGTAACATTAATAATTGCGTTGGCCATAGATTACCCTTTAATAAGCTGCAAAAATTCGTTGCGTGTTTTAGGGTCGCTTCTAAAGTTACCTAGCATTACCGATGTACGCATGCTTGAGTTTTGCTTTTCTACACCACGCATCATCATACACATGTGCTTAGCTTCAACAATAACACCTACGCCTTTTGCGCCGGTTACTTCTTCAACGGCTTTGGCAATTTGATGTGTTAACTGTTCTTGTATTTGAAAGCGACGCGAAAACATATCAACAATACGCGCAAATTTAGATAACCCCAGCACTTTGCCATTTGGAATATAAGCAATATGGCAGCGACCAATAAATGGCAGTAAGTGGTGCTCACACATAGAGTAAAGTTCTATGTCTTGTACTAATACCATGTCGTCGGCATCAGAGGTAAATACTGCATTATTAGTAATTTCATCAAGCGTTTGGCGATAACCTTGTGTTAGGTATTCCATTGCTTTTGCCGCACGTTTTGGTGTGTCTAATAGACCTTCACGCTCAGCGTCTTCGCCTACGGCGGTTATAATTTTTTGGTAGCTGTCTTTTAATTCGTTATGCATAGGTGTCTCAGTGTTTTTTACTTTAAATGACGTCCGCCATCAACAGGAATAGAGCGCCCTGTTATGTACTGACTTTGTAAGAGTAAATCAATGCTGTTTACAATTTCTTGGCATCCAGGTTCGATGCCCATCAATGATTTTTTGAGTGTTTTAGCGCGGTATTGTTCGTCGTCGTGCTCGTTAAAAATAATAAGCGAAGGCGCAACCGCATTTACTTTTATATTGGGTGCATATTTAGCACTAAACGATTTTGTTAGATTATCAAGTGCACCCTTGCTTGCCGCGTATGCCAAATGCTTAGGGCTACCTGTTTCAACTACATAGTCAGTAAGGTGCACAATATCTGCGGCAGTGCCACTAGCTTGCTGGTACGCTAAAAGTAAGTCAGCGCACTGCATATTAATTAAGTAAGGTGTTTTGGCATGTATGCGCATCATGTTGTCAAAAAGCTTGGCGTGGTCTGGGTTATTTGCTTCACAGTCCCAGCTAGATGCGTTGTGTATAACAGCCTTTAAAGACTGGGTATGGGCTTTCAATGTATTAATAAACTCATTAATTCCTGCATCAGTACTAAAATCGGCATGAATACAGGTCACCCCTTGCTGCGCTAGTTTTTCTACAGCATTATGGCGAGTACGGTAAGTAATTATGACTTCTTGCCCTTGAGTAAGGTAGTGCTTAGCAAGGGCTAGGCCGATTCGTTGGCCAGCGCCAGTGATTAAAATGGGCGATGTCATATAATGCAGTGTTCTCTTTGGTAAGTTTTTAATAAATATTAGTACGTTAAGCGTAATGTGTACGTAATATTTGAATAGGGCGATCAAAAAAACAATTAAACCCAATACGGTTAATTGCTTTTTATATCACTTATATCAATCGTAAATTGTTGGTATTGGCTGGCGCTTATGTTGCGTACGCAGATAAATGCCAATTAACTTTTGTTCTACCTCTTCAGAGACAGGTTTGCCCTCTAAAAAGTCATCAATTTGATTGTAACTTAAACCAAGCGCTTCTTCGTCGGTGAGGCCTGGTCGGTCGCTTTCTAAATCGGCTGTAGGGGCTTTTTCAACAAGCAATGCTGGCGCGCCTAAAGCAGTCGCTAGTGCGCGAACTTGGCGCTTAGATAAGCCAAAAAGAGGCGCCAAGTCACATGCACCATCGCCAAATTTAGTGTAAAAGCCTGTAATATTTTCAGCGCTATGGTCGGTGCCAACCACTAAACCTTGGCTAAAACCGGCAATTTCGTATTGAGAAACCATACGCTGGCGCGCTTTAACGTTACCTTTAATGAAATCTATTTGTGCTTGTTCTGGTAATGCGTCACCGCTGCCAGTCATTGCCATTAAAACTTGCTCATGCAACGCATCGGCAGCAGGCTGAATGTTAACGGTCATGCGCTTACTTGGCTGAATAAAATCAACCGCCATTTGCGCTTCGTCTTCATCAGCTTGAACACCGTAAGGTAAGCGCACAGCAATAAATTGGTATTTATTAGTGTTGTGTTCTTCATTTAATTCGTTAACAGCTAACTGGCATAAACGGCCGCAAGTTGAAGAATCAACCCCGCCACTAATACCAAGCACAAGCGATCGTGAGTGAGCCGCAACTAAACGTGCTTTTATAAAGTTAACTCGACGAGATATCTCAGCGTTTACATCAATGGTTGGCTGAACTTTCATTTCAGCCATTATTTCGGCGCGCATTGCCGGCTCCTTGTAATATTTTAAATGTGATACGCAATAAACTTATTATGTGATTTAGTTTTACTTATTTAAAGCCCTAAATGTGCTTTTATCTGGTTAAGTTCTGCTTTTAGCTCTTCTACTTCGCGTAATAAATCGTTTAACTCTTTATCTTTAATCGCTTCGCTGGGTAAATTAATGGTATCGCTATGAGGTGTAATTTGTTGCTCACCAAATAAATGAATATATCGGCTTTCACGTTTACCTGCTTCGCGCGGTAGTTTGGTGACTTGCTCGTTTTCAATTAGTTTATTTAGGGCGTTTTCAACCTCATCTACATTATTAAAATCAGCGAGGCGAGCGCTGCGAGTTCTTAATTCGCCGGGTGTTTGGGCACCGCGTAACAGCAATAGGCAAATAACGGCACGTTGTTGTGCTGAAAACTGTAAGCTACTAAATTCGGTATTACAAAAGCGGTGGTCGTACTTATTTACCCGCCCTGAAAGCGCTTCATCAACAGTAACTAGGCGTATATCTATAAGTTCATCTAGCGCATTTTGAACATCACTTTCTGTTAAATTAAGAACAGGATCGCGATTCGATTTTTGATTACATGCATTGGTTAGCCCATTGAGTGATAAAGGGTAATGCTCTGGCGTAGTGCTTTGTTTTTCTAGAAGGCAACCAATAACACGTTGTTGATGTGGTGATAACTGCATAAGTATCCTTAAATATATTAATTATTAATGCTAACTAGTGGTAAGCCTTATTTAACTGTCAAGCCAGTGTTGCAACTTAGGTTTTAAGGCGGCCATATCAAGCGGTTTAGTTAAATAGTCATCCATACCTGCAGCAATACATTTTTCTCTATCGCCTTGCATGGCATTAGCCGTTAAAGCAATAATTGAAACGCGATTGTATGTTTCACCTGCTTCGCCTTGCCTAATTGCTTGCGTGGCTTGGTAACCATCCATTATTGGCATTTGGCAATCCATTAAAATAAGTTTATACGGGTTATTTTGTTTAGCGTTTAGTTTACTAATTGCTTCCTCGCCATTTTCGGCAATATCAAAGGTCACACCTGCTTCTTTTAGTAGTGCAGAGGCCACAACTTGGTTTATTTTATTATCTTCTACTAATAATAAAACGGGTTCTGATGAGTCTGTAATAGGGGCTTTTGTAAGCGTATTAGTGAGTTGCGCCTGATTTAATTGCTGCTCTAAAAACTTTTCATTAGTAAGTGAGTCGAATAAATCCGATGGTGTTAAAGGTTTAAAAATCATGCAGTCAACGTTCATTGCAAGCGTTGAATTTTTTTGCGAGTAACTCATTGGCGCCATAATCACCGACTTACATTTAGATTTGTAAATGAAGTTTTGTAAGGCGGTTGTTTGCGCTTTAGCAGCAATAGAGAAAAAGTGATAATCAACTAAAATTGCATCGTATAAATGAGTTGTATCCGCTAAGTGTGTTAGTACTTCACCGTAGTCATTTATAAACTCGACATGAGCACCCCAAATCAGCAGCTGTTTAGTGGCAATACTGGTATTTAAGTGGCATTCATCAATAATTAAAATACGCTTATTGTTTATTAGATGGCTTGGTAAATCCTGCTCTTTACTTAATCTAGGTTGTATTTTTATATTAAATGAAAACGTACTGCCCTCGCCTTCAACACTGTTAACACTGACACTTCCACCCATTAATTCGCACAGTTGTTTTACTATAGTTAGGCCAAGGCCTGTGCCGCCAAATTGGCGCGTAGTTGAAGCGTCAGCCTGTGTAAATGAGTTAAACAGAAGTGATTGTTGATTTTTATTGATGCCAATACCGGTATCAATTACTGAGCACTCTAGAAATGAGCCATCGGTGGAGTCGTCCACCCTGGCTATAATAATGACGTCACCGTTTTTAGTAAATTTAACAGCATTGCCAATCAGGTTATTAAGTATTTGCCTAAGCCTATTCGGATCACTAATTATTTCACTTACTGTAATCTGAGTTGCGTCTAAAATTAGTTTTGTATTGTTTTGCTCTACTTTTAGTGCAAACGATTCAACCACTTCACCTAACAATTTAGGGAGGTTAAATTGAATACTATCAATGTTAAGTTTACCTGCTTCCATTTTAGAAAAGTCTAATATGTCATTAATAATATTAAGCAATGATTCGGCAGATGATTGCGCAAGCTCTATATGATGCGCCTGTTGTTGATTTAAGCTCGTTTGTTTAATTATATTTAGCATGCCTAGCACCCCATTCATAGGAGTGCGAATTTCGTGGCTCATAGTTGCTAAAAATTCACTTTTTGCTGCCACCGCTTGTTCGGCTAATTCCTTAGCTTCTACTAATTCCTGTTCTGCTTCTATGCGCTGCTGGCTTGAATGTAAACTGCCTATAAGCGTAGCCACTGTGATTAAAAAACTTTCTTCGTTTTTTGTCCACAAGCGTGTGGTTTTGCATTGCTCAGCACATATTATTCCTAATACCCCGTTGCCGGCAGGGATCGTTACGCACAGCATCGATTTTATTCCCAATGGCAATAAGTAATATGGCGACAAAGGAGATAGCGCTGAATTATGAATAACGTCGGGAATATTAAATACAGCTTGGTGATCAAGCATATTAAAAAAGTCAGGAAGGTGTTTTCTAAGCCAGGTTAGTTCAACGCTTTCGGCTTGTGTTAATTTATTATGCAGTGCGAACGGAATTAACTGTGTGTGATCTTCGTTATAAAAACGAATGCTAGCGCGTTCAATTTTTAAAGCGTGGCAAATAGCTTCAGTGAGTATATCTTTTGATTGGCTAAGTTTACCGTTTAAAATGAGCTTATTAACCGTTAATGAGGCTAACGTTTCATTGTGTAGTGCCGTAAAGCTATTTTCTAATTCAATTTTTTTACGGGTATCAATATTTTGTAGCGAACCAAAGATGCGCACACATCGACCATTTTTATGTTCAGCTTCTGCATTAACAAGTACCCATACCGCTTTCCCTTCAGCGTTTATTACTTCTAGTTCAACTTCATAACTATGGCCATATTTAATAGCACGTTCGAGTAGAGGTTTGATGGTTTCTCTGCTTTCACCTTCTTTAAAGTAGCTTAAATCTTCAGGCCATTGTGGCTGGGTATTGAGTGGGTATTTAAACAGCTTTTTAGTCATATCTGACCAATAAACTTTTTTCGTTTCTAAATTAAACGACCACGCACCTATTTGCGCCAAATCGCTCATGGTTTCTAGCATTTTTTCATTTTTTTGCTGGCGTTCAAGCATTTTTAAAAAAAACCAAAATGCCCATGTAAGTAACGCACAAATAATAATTATTGCTAAACGTAATGGCCAAATTGCTGAGTTGGGTGGGCTCCAGCCCTGCTTTGGTGCAACATATAATTGCCAGTTACCGCCTTGAAAGTTTAGCGAAAATGCGAGAGGGTTTCGACTCAGTATTGTGGCGTCACCAAAAAAAAACTCGCCTTTATCACCCAGCCCATTTCGGCCTTGAAGTGCAACGTTATAATTGTCTTCTAGATCTAAAATACCGGCGTTTTTATAAATTTTATTGATATCTAAAACAACCGATAGTAATCCCCAAAACGTATTCTCTGGCGGAGTATATACAGGCACACGCGCTATGAGTGCTTCTCCACCTTGCACAAGTGTTAATGGGCCTGCCATTATAATTGTATTGGTATCGCGTGCTTTTATTGCATCAGCGCGTTGGTTTTTATTGGTCAGTAAGTTAAGGCCCAGCGCACCTTCGTTGCCTTTAATAGGGTAGGTCATTTTTATAATCATATTGGGTGCACCGCCAATATTTCGAAGTTCTTTTGATGTATTAAAAAGAGGGGCTGCAATTTGTGCAAAGCGTTCTTGATTTAAGTTAGGCTCTGCAGAAACCGCAACGCCTAAACCACGGACTAATTGAATGTTAGAAATTAAAATGGCTTCTAACTGTGCTCTGTAGGTGCTTACTTCAAAGAGGATTTGTAGGCGATGAGCGTCTTTCACGCGATTGTAATTAATGCGCTCTAGTACAACACTAATAAGCAGTAGTAGTGTCATCGATAACCAGAAGGTTCGTTTGTAGTTATGAATATTCGTTTTTTTATTATTAGTTGGCGGCATTAGCTACATTGGCTTGGGTTAGGCTACTCAACTATAGCTATTTATTGTACAAATTAAAATGACGCTTAAACATAAGCGCCATTTTATTTTTATAAATAGCAGTTTAAAACTATGAGTCGCTTACTTCACGTGCCCAATGGTTTTGTTTAGCTACATGTAGTTTACGGTAGCCATCTAGGAGTGCTGCATGCTTTTTAAAGCCATTAAGCGACAAACCAGGGAAGGTTAAACCGTTAAATAATGTACGGCCTTCGGCAATTTCAATCGCAAGCGTTACGTTGTCGCTGCCAAACATTAAACCAAGTGCATCTTGGTAGTCGGCGTATTCACGCTCGTCATCGTATTTAATTTCAAGAATGGCTTTTAAGCAGCGGAAATGGCGCATTGCCTCTTCGTTTACTTGGCCTGTATGCAGTATCCAATCAACCCAATCAATTGCTTCTTCGCTGCCTGCGGCTAAACATAGGTGCGCTTTAAGCTCACCAATACGTAGCGTATGCCAAGGTGTGTCGGCATCGGTTGCAAGGCCAATAAACTCTGCTGCGCGAATAATATCGCTGTGGCCGGCTTCTTCTAGGCTGTCGTAAATGTCCATCCATTGCTCAGCATCGTACTGATCAAGCGATAGGAATGCTTCACGGAATTTAGCGCCTTCGTTGTTGTTACGCCAAATAAGCTCATCTACTGGGTAAATGTCTGACATGCCCGGTACTAAAATACGACATGCATACACGTTTAAGTGCGTGTAATCCATAATGTAAATGTCGTGGTTCATGCTATGAATTAGGTCAGTACAGAAGTTGTATTCTTGCTCTGTTGTGCCGCTAAAGTCCCAGTGTACAAAGTCAAAATCGGGAGTTGCACGGAAAAAGTCATGCGATATTAAACCGCTAGAATCAATAAAGTGCAGTTCAATGTTTTCAGGCGTTGCTACTTCGTCGTTATCGAACGTGGCAGGCTGGAATACATCAAGCTGATCAAGGCGGCGACCTTGTAGTAACTCGGTAACGGTACGCTCAAGAGCTACTTCAAATGAAGGGTGAGCACCAAACGATGCAAACACAGAGCCATCTGTTGGGTTAATCAGCGTTACGCTCATTACTGGGTATTTACCGCCTAGTGATGCATCGGCAATACGTAAATGAAAACCATGGCTGCGTAGCTCTTCACATGCTTCGTGAATTTGTGGGTATTGCTTAACAACCTCTTCAGGCACGATTGGCAAACAAATGCCTTCAGCGATGATGCGGTTTTTTATTGCGCGTTCAAATACTTCTGATAAACCTTGCACTCGCGCTTCAAATTTGGTGTTACCCGCGCTCATACCGTTAGATACAAAAATATTACCAATCACGTTTACCGGAATGTACACGTCTTGGTGATCGCGTTGGCGCGTGTATGGCAATGTACAAATGCCGCGCTCGTTATTACCTGAGTTAAAATCAAAAAGGTGTGATGCGTTAAGTTCGCGCTCTGGGTCAAAGTAATCCCACAGGCTTTCGTCCATTATGCCTTCAGGTACTTCTTCACCTTCAACTTTAAACCATTTTTCGCTTGGGTAATGAGTAAAGTCGCCGTTGGCAAATTCTTCACCTAAGTAAAAGTCAGCAAAAAAGTAGTTACAGCTTAAACGCTCAAAGTATTCACCTAGCGCAGAGGCAATAGAGGCTTTATCGGTTGCGCCTTTACCATTGGTAAACATAACACCGCAGTCGCTATCTTTTATATGAACCGAATAACAGTTAGCTACAGGATTAAGCCAAAGCGCTTCTTCAACATTAATGTTCAGGGCTTTAAGCTTGTTTTGCATGGTAGAGATTGACGATTCTAGATCGCGGTCTTTACCTTTGATAAACGTTTTTTCAGTCATATTGATCTCAACTAGTTCTGCACGATGTGTGGAAGTGACATTATCGTGGATTTTGATGTTTATTTCATCCTTTGCGAGCAAGATCATGATTATTTAATAAAACTGTGGTTATTATATAGGCAACGTAAAGGGGGGAAGGGCAACTCAATGTATAAACTAATCAAACGCTTGTTGTTATTAATTGTAATTTTAGGGCTGGGTGGCACCGCTGTTGTGTATGGGGTACTTAGCTTGAGTTTACCAGCACTTGATGGCAACGGGCGCAGTATGGCAGTAAATGAACCTGTTAAAATTTCTCGCGATACATTGGGCCAAGCTGTTATCAACGCTAAAAACCGCAACGATGCCGCTTACGGATTAGGTTATGCGCACGGACAGGACCGATTCTTTCAAATGGATTTATTAAGGCGCAACGCCGCAGGCGAGCTAAGTGAATTATTTGGCAAAGCGGCCCTTGAGCTCGATAAAAAAATGCGCTTTCATCAACTGCGTAAGCGTAGCCGCGCTATTTTACAAACTCTTCCTGAAACCGATAAGCAATTATTAAAAAGCTACGCACAAGGCGTGAACGAAGGGCTGGCACAAGTAGGGTATGCAAGCTTTGAATACCTACTAACAGGCGGGGCGCAAAAACCTTGGCAAAGTGAAGATAGCTTATTAGTGATATTTAGCATGTACTTAGATTTACAAAGCATGACATTTAATCGCGATCAAACTCTGATTCAGCTAGAGCAAATATACAGCAAGAATATGGTTGATTTTTTAACGCAACCTAGTCAATACCAAGCAGCGCTTGATGGTAGCAAATTAGCCCCGTTTGTAGGTGAACTGCCGGTTCTCGCAACGCAAACGGCTCATGTTGCAAGCCACATTGAAGCCCCTCAAGAGCTTGGTAGTAATAATTGGGCAGTCACCGGAGAGCTTACAAAAACCGGCGCAGGAATGGTGTCTGACGATATGCACTTATCAATGGCAGTACCGGTTATTTGGTACCGAGCACAACTCAATTATATGTTAAATAACAAGCCAATGCAGATAACGGGTGTATCACTTCCTGGCACTCCAGCCATAGTGGTGGGAACAAATAATAAAATTGCATGGGGGTTTACTAACGGTTATTTAGATACCGCTGATTGGATAGCGCTTAATAACGATAGCAAAACATGGCTTGTTGATGAGCCTATTTTATTATCAGAGGGAAGCGCTGAACCTTACTCGTTAATAATGAGCGAATACGGCCCAGTAAAATACATTAACGAAAAGCCTTATGCACTTAGTTGGGCGGCGCATCAACCTTATGCAGTCAATATGCAACTATTAAAGCTTGAGCAGGCAGATACTGTAGACGATGCGCTTGCTCTTGCAAGTGATATTGGTATTCCGGTACAGAACTTAATGGTCGTTGATAGCCTAGGCAATGCGGCATGGAAAAATATAGGCGGTATTCCGGCACGAACAACTGCGAGTGAGTTAAGTGTAAATGCAACGCAGTATTCGGCACTTTTTGAACAAAACGAAATTAATCGCCCATTTGTTAAAAATCCGTCCAGTGGGCGATTATGGACGGGGAATTCTCGGGTTGTATCCGCCAGCGATAATGCACGCTTTGGTAATGGCGGCTATGCATTAGGTGCACGTTCAAGTCAAATTAGAGACCGCTTATTTGAAAAAAACACATTTGCAGAGTCTGACTTTTACGCGCTACAGCTTGATAACCAAGCCCGTTTTTTAATGCCATGGCATGAGCTGTTACTCAAGCAGTTAAACACCAATAAGGTTAAAAATGCGCAGTATATAACAGAGCTTGAAAACTGGCAGCAATGCGCATGTGCTTCTTCGGTAGGTTATACCTTGGTTAAACGCTATCGCGACGAAGTTATTAACCTCGTGTTTAACAATATTGAAGTCACTCTTAATGAGCACAAAGGTACACTTAAACCTATAAAACGAGGGTTAGAGCCTGCGCTTTGGCAACTTATTAACAATAAACCTGCATCTTGGGTTAATTTTCAATTTAATAGTTGGGATGAACAATTAGTGGGTGCTTTTGATAAAGCTGCAGATAAGTTGAGCGCGCAATTTGGCACTAATATAAAGCAATGGCAGTGGGGTAAAGTAAACGAGCTGGTTATAGAGCATCCTTTTGCAAAACAAATCCCGCTATTGGCAAAGTTACTTAACATGCCAACTGCTGCAGGGTTTGGTGATACTTACATGCCCGCGGTACAAGGACGAGATTTTGGTGCATCGCAGCGTTTTATTGCTCAACCTGGGCATTTAGAGCACGCTATTTTAAGTGTGCCGGGTGGGCAGTCGGGACATCCGCTATCAGAGTTTTATAGAGCTGGTTTTAGCGACTATATTGAAGGTAAGCAAACTCCGCTATTGCCACAAACGCTAGCGCATCAAATAGTTATCTCACCAAAATAGTGTGAGCCAAAATGCAAGTAATAACGTTCTATATAACTCTAACAATGGAGAACTAAAATGAAAAAATTACTACCCGCGTTAATGACCAGTTTGCTACTGAGCACATCGGCTCATGCAGACAACAACCCCGTCACCGCAGAAAAACTCAGTGAAAGCGTCTATGTATTATTTGGTCAAGGTGGCAACATTGCTGCAAGTGTTGGTGATGACGGTATTTACATTATTGACGATCAGTTTGCCAAGCTCTCAGACGACATTAAAAAAACCATTAGCGATTTAAAACCTGGTAGCGCCGAGTTTGTAATTAATACCCATCATCATGGCGACCACACCGGCGGTAACGAAAACTTTGCTAAAGCGGGTGCACATGTCATTGCGCATGACAACGTACATAAGCGATTAGAAGAAAAACACGGTGCAAACTCAGATTACCTGCCACGTATTAGTTTTGGCCACGATTTAAAACTGCATTTTAATAACGAACACGCACATGTTGTGCATTACAAACATGCCCATACCGATGGCGACTCAGTTATATTTTTTAGTAACGACAACATAGTGCACATGGGCGATATTTATTTTAACTTTGGCAGCTTGCCGTTTGTTGATGTAGATAGCGGTGGCAGTGTTGATGGAGTATTAGCGGCGGTTGACGATGTTATTAACCAAATTGACGATAATACTCAAGTTATTCCGGGCCATGGTCCAGTAAGTGACCGTTCAGGGCTGATAACGTATCGTAAGCTGGTGCAAAAGGCCAAAGATGTTATGCTTAAGGCAATGCAAAACGATGCGAGTTTACAGCAAGTGCTTGACGCTGACCCACTCTCAGAACTGGGTCTTAAATACGCAAATTGGCTACCAAAAGAGCGAGTAACCACGTTGTTTTATCGTAGCTTAAAGTAACTTGTAAAGTGAGTTAGCACGCATAATATAGTTTATTAAGCTGAGCATTTGCTCAGCTTTTTTGTTCCCATGCCCCAAGGAGTTGTGTATGTCGGCAGAAAAAACCCACCTAGAAATTTGTAACTTGACCAAAGAGCAGTATCCACAAATAAAAACGCTAATGGATCAAGCCTACCCAGACTTAGGTGGCGCATGGCCAAGCCATACTATTTTTAGATTAATTGATCAGTTCCCTGAAGGGCAAATAGGCATAGTGGATGATGGCGTGCTGGTGGGCTTAGCGCTGAGCGTGCAAGTAGACTACGCACGCTTTTCAAATCCGCACACCTACGAAGACATAGCCGACGGCCATGACCGTGTATTTAGCGATACCGATGGGGATGCGCTGTACGGCTTAGATGTTGCTATTAGCGAAACTCACCGAGGCATGCGTTTAGGGCGTCGCCTTTATGATGCCCGTAAAGAATTGTGCCGCCAATATAACTTACGCGCTATTTTAGCTGGTGGCCGTATTCCACGTTATTACAATCACAGCAGTGAAATGACACCAATGGAATACATTGAAAAGGTTGACCAAAAAGAGCTTTACGACCCCATTTTAAGCTTTCAGCTTTCTAACGACTTTCAGGTAAAGCGGTTACTTAAAAAGTACCTGCCGGAGGATCAAGAGTCTGTAGGTTACGCCACCTTACTTGAGTGGAATAACATAATGTATGAGCCAACCGACACCGTGCTCGAATCTACTAAATCGATAGTGCGTATAGGCGCGGTGCAATGGCAAATGCGCTGCGTTGAGTCGGTTGAAGAAATGCTAAAGCAGGTTGAATACTTTGTAGATACAGTATCTGACTACAAAAGCGATTTTATATTATTTCCTGAGTTTTTTAACGCGCCACTTATGGGCTTAGGCGATCAAAATAATCAAACCGAAGCAATCCGCTATTTAGCTGAATATACCGAAACGTTTAAAAACGCGATGTCGCGTATGGCAATAGAATACAACGCCAATATCATTACTGGCTCTATGCCGCTTGCCGAAGACGATAAAATTTATAACGTAAGTTACTTGTGCCACCGAAGCGGTAAAATAGACGAGCAGCGCAAAATACACATAACCCCGCATGAGCAAAATGATTGGGTTATTCAAGGCGGCGACAAAATTGCCGTGTTTGATACCGATGCCGGACGTGTAGGTATTCAAATTTGTTACGATGTGGAGTTCCCTGAGCTTTCGCGAATATTAGCCAAACAGGGGCTTGATATACTCTTTGTGCCGTTTTGGACCGATACTAAAAATAGTTATTTACGTGTGCGCCATTGTGCGCAAGCGCGTGCAATAGAAAACGAATGTTATGTGGTTATTGCAGGCTCAGTAGGTAACTTACCTGAGGTAGAAAGCTTAGACGTACAGTACTCGCAATCGGCAGTATTGACGCCGTCTGATTTTTCTTTTCCGCACGATGCAACACTCAATGAAGCCACACCGAATACCGAAATGTTATTATTTAGCGACCTTGATATGGATAAGCTAAAAATCCTTCATAGCGAAGGGACGGTGCGTAATTTAAAAGATCGCCGTGAAGATTTATACGACGTAATTTTGAAAAAGAGAGATGTTTAATGGCATGGGTTTATTTAGTCATTGCAGGCCTGCTTGAAGTAGGCTGGCCAATTGGTTTAAAAATTTCACAACAACCCGACACTCGCTGGCAGGGTATTGCAATGGCTGTGGCGTTTTTAGCAGCCAGTGGCTTTATGTTGTGGCTTGCACAAAAGCAAATATCAATGGGTACTTCCTACGCAGTATGGACCGGAATAGGTGCTGCGGGTACGTTTTTAGTGGGTATATTATTTTACGGTGATGCAGCCACGTTTGGCCGCATTGCAGGTGTACTCATGATTATTTGCGGTGTGATAACGCTAAAAATAAGTTCTTAAAAATAGCGCTTAACACTCGCTTTAAAAGTTATAAGCAGCTTTATAGTAGCGCAGGTTTAAAAGCCTGCGTTTTTTATGTTCTCAATTTGGCAGCATCACTAAAATAGCGGCAATGGCTATAAGTATTAAGCCAGCGGTGTCTTGTTTTTTGAGTGGTTGCTTTAGCCAAAGTACGGCAATTAGCATAGTAAAAAACACTTCTACCTGACCGAGCGTTTTAACATACGCCACGTGCTGTAAGCTCATAGCACTAAACCAGCCAATAGAACCGACACAACTAAAAGTACTAATTGCTGTAGTGGTGCCTTTATATTGCCAAAGTTTACTCAGAGTATGTGGCTCTTTTAGTAATAAATAGCCAAGTAATATAAGCGTTTGCAAGCTTATTACAAACAGTAAAACCCATGCAGCCGAGTGCGGAAATAACAACCCCGAATTTAAACTCGCTTCACGTACCCAAAGCGAGGTAAGGGCAAAGCTTGTGCCGCAGGCTAGGCCAAGTAACGCTGTTTTAGCATCAAAGTGTTTTACGCTGGTTATACCGCTAAGTAAAAGCACCGCAATAGCGCCTAAAAATACTCCTAACCAGCCAAGTACACTGAGCGCAGAGCCAAAAAATAATACGCCTAAAATAGCCGCGACTAACGCTTCACTTTTTGCAAGCCCTGCACCTACGGCGTAATTGTTCATTTTAAATAGCTTTACCATTAAACCCGTGGCAAGTATTTGCATAACGCTTGCACCAATAATAAACCCCCAAAAGGCATTATTAAACGTAGGCATGGCGGTATCTTGATATTGATAAAGGCCATATAAATACACGGCAGCAATGGGGCCCGCTAAAATAAAACGTGAAAGGGTAACGCCAGCAACACTTACATTGTTACTTAATTTACTTTGCAGGGCATTTCGCCAGGCTTGCATAAAGGCGGCTAAAAATGTGAAAAAGATCCAAGTCATGGTATTCGTCGGTAAAAAATAAGGTCTTTAAGTTAACAATCTTTAGTGATTAATGCGATGCATTAAGGGTGATAGTGAATATTCATCATCTGCGACATTATGCCGCACGGCTTTATGAGTAAACTTAGCTATAGTAAGTGTGATGTTATTGTTTAGCCGCCAGCGTATGTCATAAAACGTTTGGGCGGCTTTTTTTGTGCGTGTATGTTATATGTATTGCTAAATAATCTGGTTTTATAATAAGAGAATAAACTATGACAACATTAGTGGTGTGTACATTATTAGCTGTATTAATGCCTTATTTTGCAAAAGTACCTGTGGCCGTTGCGATGGCAAAGCTTGGCCGGTACGACAATAAACACCCTCGTTCCCAGCAAGCAAAACTAACGGGTTTTGGTGCGCGTGCGCTCGCTGCTCATCAAAATTGTTTTGAATCACTTACTGTTTTTGCTGTTGCTATTGCAGTGGTATTGGGTACTAACTCGGTAAATGCAGTAACCGAAACCTTGGCGGTTACTCATATAGTTTCGCGTACTTTGTATTGTATTTTTTATTGGTTGAACCTGGATATTATACGTTCGCTTGTATGGTTTATTGGCTTAGGCACTGCCATTGCCATGATTGTAGTGAGTATCTAATTTTATTGTTAAAACCACAAAGCAAGCGGCCTAAAAGGGCGCTTGCTTTGTGCTCTTGCATTACTTAATGGCATAATTCGATAGCATTAATGCGATACTTTAATTCGCTCGATTAAATCGGTATGTGCAACCTCGCTGTTTATAGCAAAATCTAGCTGTACGAGTACATCATCAAAGCCTGCCTCAGACATTTTATATTCCCACTTTGCCAAGGCTTCTTTAGCTGATTTATCAAAAACGTCTGACGGCCTAGATTGAATTACACTAATGTTTTTTGTTCTGCCATTGGCGGCAATATCGTATTTTAATACCACCGAGCCGCTAATGCCTTGCTTAGCTGCTTGGGCAGGATAGCGTGGCTCAATTCGAATTATTGGTGAAATGTGATCGCTTTTAGCACCTTCTACTTGCGGTTGCTTTGCAATAGCGAGCGTACTTAACATGCTTGCTGCAACAAGCAGTAAGCCACCTTTGGCAAAGCGAGAGCGATTGCCACTGTGCTTTATATTGGTAAGTCGTTGTAACATGGTTTTTTTATCTCCGTAGTGTGAATAAGCCATTAGGCCTGCGGGCGTTGTTGCCGCGCAGTTAACTAAGGCTTTGCTGTATAAAATGTGTTGGTGTGTGGTTTTATTGGCAAGTACCCGTTCATCACAAGTCAGCTCTTGTAAGCGCCTACAGCTTGCGTATGCCATCCACGCGAGCGGGTTAAACCATAATAAAATAGTAGCCAGTAACAGCAGGGCATTTATTAGGTTATCTTTGCGTTTTATGTGCACAGATTCATGCTCTAAAATAAGCGCCAAAGTGGCTTTATCAAACTGGCTTTTATAATTGCTGGGCAGTATGAGCTTGCTTTGAAAAATACTGACTACCATTGGTGTGGCTACATGTTGGCTGATATAAGCTTTAGCATTTGTAGTAAGTGTATGGTTAAAGTGTGTTAGCTCAGTTAGCTGCAGGCTTTTGACAAAACGAGTATGTGTAATAAAACTAGCTATTAATAACCCAGCGGTAATAAGTACATACATGAGTGCCCAGCTAATACCCACTTCATGTGCAAAAGGCTGGTTAGGGGTAATTAAGTAATGGCTAATATTGCTATTTTGCAATGGTTTAATCGCATTGGGTAAATTAGCGATAACTAATGCGGCAGGCACTAACCACACTAACTTGTATACAAACCCCGCGCCAAGGGTTTTTAAACCAAATCGCTCGAGTAAAATAAATCCACAAAACAAAATACTTAATAGTAGTTGTTGCTCAATTAACCAATTAAACCCAGTTTGAATAACCATGTTAATCCCTTACTTTTGTTTTTTTTCCCAGTCATCAATGACTTTTTTAAGCTCATTTATATCTTGCTGAGAAAGCTGCTCCGATTTAGCAAAACCGCTTACCAGTGGTGCTATGCGGCCACTAAAAAAGCGCTCAATAAAGTTTTGGCTCTCTTTTAGGGTGTAGTCGGCGCGCTCCATGCAGGGGGTATAAATATATTGGCGACCGTCTTTTTCAAACGACAGTGCACCTTTTTTAACTAATCGACCCAGTAAGGTTTTAATGGTTTTTTCGTGCCATTGCTTATCATCGCTTAAGCGCTCAATAATTTGGCTGGCAGTTGCTGGGTAATTAATCCAAAGTGCGTCAAGCACGTCAAATTCTGCTTTTGATAACTCAATCATTTTATTGCCTACAATTGTAATCTTTAATTTAAGACTACACCTGTAATCTGTTTTTGCAAGGTTATTTTTTAACTTTTTTGTGTGCTATTTAAACGAAGGTTAGATTTTTGAAATATCAGTTTTACTAATTTGTATGTAGTGGCTTTCAGGGAGGTTTAATTTTGAAAGAGCAAGGTCGCTAAATTGCACTCTAAATAAATCAGTTACTTTAAAGCCGCAGTAATGCGCCATTTTACGTATTTGCCTGTTAAGCCCTTGCTTTAAAATAATACTAAATTGATTGCTAGCTACTTTTGTTACTTCACAGGGTAAGGTTACTTGTTTATCAACAGGGACGCCTGCGGCCATTTTTTCACAAAACGCGTTATTTATAGGTTTATTTACTGTGACTATATAATGTTTAGGCTGGTGGAAGTCAGGATGGATTAGCTGGTTACAAAAATCGCCATCGTTGGTCAAAATAAGCAAGCCCCGAGAGTCTTTATCTAATCGGCCAATAGGGTAAACACGAGTGAGTGTAGGTAAGTGGTGAATAAGGCTTGTAGGGTCATTTTTATTTAATTTACAGTCAATACCTACTGGCTTATGGTACGCAAAATAAACTAGCTCAGCTGCGCCTTTAACTGCTTGGTCATTAACTATGACTTCGTCTTGCTCATTAACGTGATCAATATGATTAGCAGGGCGATTATTTACTGTTACCACCCCTTCATCAATTAAACGCGATGCCTGTTTACGTGAGCACACACCGGCATGAGCAATGTATTTAGCCAGTCGGATTTTGGTGCTCATAAAATATACTCGTTGGTTGGCAATAAAAAACTGATCGCGATTATAGCAAAGCTGCGTATCGATATAGCAATATTTAATTTAGGTGAACAAAATGGGTATGAAATTTTCTGAACTAAAAAATCATGAGCCACTACAAAAAGTAGTTGTTCACTCACTAGAAATGGCGCTTTACCAGGTGTCTGTGATTATTAATAACGTTGAATATTACGTAACAGAAGAAGATGGCGAGTTTGTAAGAGCAGTAAGCCCGCTACATGTGCAAAAGCGATTTGAAAAAATAGCGTACGCACAAATGATGCTCCGCCATACAAGTGCTTATGACGAAATGTGTGGTCAACCAGAAAAAACCTCAAGTAATCTGCTTGAAGTTCCCTTTGGTAAAAATAACCTGTTTTGACGGTATGAGTTTGTTAGTATCTGCTTTTTAAGAAGCGCAATATGTACCAATTACAAGCAGACAATAGTGATGCGTTAAACTCAACGTTACGTAGTGAAATGGTTGAATTTAATGCCCAGCATTTCGATGCGCAAAGAGTGCCACTCGGCTATAAATTTGTTGACGATAGTAACGAATTGATGGCTGGTATTAGTGGTTGCGTATTTGGTAATTGGCTAATTATAAACTGGCTTTGGTGCAGTGAAAGAGTGCGCAATAAAGGCCTTGCTGGGCAGTTACTTGCTGAACTAGAGCAAGCTGCAATATTGCTTGGCGCCAAAAAAGCTCAGCTTGATACACTTGATTTTCAAGCCAAACCTTTTTATGAAAAACGTGGATACAGTGTGAAGTATCAACTTGATAATTACCCACTTTGCGGCACCCGCTACTTTATGGAAAAATTACTTTAATTGATTCCGGTACTCTAATTTTTTATTTAGCCCCTAGTTATTTGGCTGTTAACGGCTCGCCTTCAAATGTAACGCCCAAAAATGGGGTCGCCTCTGGCGATAGCATAAACGTGCGAATGTTCATATGATCGTCACCGTTAGGGTTTTGTAGTACGTCTTCGCGATAAAACTTACCAAAGCAATCTAAAGTGTTTTGCTTGCTAAGCCCATTGAGTTTGGCAAAAGCAAAAATTTTACATGAACCGTTATTTTCACTTGCTGAGCTCAGTGACCCGTGGTTATTAAAGGCGCAAGCAGTAAAATCGTAATTGGCTTCGATCACCGCCATTGTATCGGTAAATTGAATGTTTTTTGGGTTTTCAGCAAGTGATTTAAGGTATTCGTTTAAAGTCATCATTGTTCCCTAAATTTAATGGGTAAGGCTAATTTACTTAACGCATTTTATGAACGAATAAAATGCGTTAATGCGTGAATATTCTCAATTTCAACATCGGCCAGCCCCTTGTACGTATACTTAGCGCCTTGATCGTTTAACCACACTGATTGGCAACCTGCGTTATTGGCGCCTTGTACGTCGGTATCTAGGCTGTCACCAATATGGAGTATGTCGCTTTTGGCGACTTTTAAGTGCGCAGCTGCTTTGTCAAATAAGGTGCTATGAGGTTTAGCTTTACCATGCATGCCCGCTTGTAGGACTAGCTCAAACTTATTGTGTAAATTAAAGCGTTCTATTTCAACATTGCCATTGGTTATGGCGATTAAGGTAAAATGTTGCGCTAAGTTATCAAGTAGCGCTAATACGTCGTCGCTGACTACAATGTTACTGCGTGCATCGGCAAAAGCGTTATAGGCACTACTAGCGTGCAGTTCTACTTCTTGTTCAGTAAATCCCAACTTAGATAGAGCTAAACGCAATGTATGCTTGCGCCACTGCGTTACATTATCTTTAAGATCGGGTTGTTGTTGAGCGGCAAGTTTTCGGCATTGTTGCCAGTATTGTGGGCCTTGTTCTTGGTAGCGTGGTAATGCATTTAAGTAATTTTGTTGGGCGTTAACAGCTGCTTTTATAATCGGGTGGTTGTTGTATAAGGTGTCGTCTAAATCAAAGCTCATGACAGAAAAAGGGCGTATTGCACGATTAAATCGGATCATTGTAATTTCCTAATCAGTTTGTTTTTTAGCGCGCGGGTGTGTGTTGTCGTACACCTTGGCTAAATGCTGAAAATCTAAATGGGTATACACTTGTGTGGCCGACAAGCTGCTGTGGCCAAGCAGTTCTTGTACAGCGCGTAAATCACCCGACGATTCTAAAATATGTGATGCAAATGAATGGCGTAACTTATGCGGATGCACCTGTGAGCTAATCCCTTGCTTTATTCCCCACTCTTGCATACGCAAACGCACTTGGCGAATTGAGATACGATTTTTTTGGCTACTTAAAAATACGCCGGGCTCGTCTTGTTTTGCAAATTGAGGCCGCACGGTTAACCATTTTTTTAATGCTTCTAATGCCTTCGTTCCCACGGGAATAAGGCGTTCTTTGTTACCTTTACCACGCACTAATATTTCACCACTTTTGGCATTAATATCTTGCATGTTAGCGCCAACTAACTCGCTAATACGTAAACCTGATGAGTACATAAGTTCCATCATGGCTTTATCTCTGACTGCTAAAGGGTCGTCGTCGGGTATTTCGAGCAAACGCGCCATTTGATCAACATCAAGATTTTTAGGTAAAGGCTTGGCAAATTTAGGCCCTTTAATGCCGGTCGCAGGGTTATGATAATGCGATTGCTGTGCAATATTTTTGGCTTTTAAAAACTTATATAAACTCCGTATACAGCTTAATTTTAAGCTAATGGTTCGGCCACTTAATTGTTTGGCGCGTAAAGCCATACTGTAGCGGCGAATATGCTCTGCTTGTACGCCAAACCAGTCATCGCATAATTTATTGAAATAAAGCGCTGCAAAGCCAAGTTGGCTGACATATTGATTGACGGTGTGCGCTGAATATTGTTTTTCAAATTTTAGGTAGTCGCTAAATAGCGTAATGGGTGTGCGCCAGTTGTCACTTAATTCGCTTATATTAGGCACATCATCACTCATGCGAGTTTTTGTAACCTTAGTTGCAGGGCGCTAATAAAATCCAACATAAATAGGTTGTCTTGTGCGGGTTCAAAATGGTTAACGTTGTTGCTGCCAAATGCCAGTATGGCACTAGGCTGCTTTGCATCGCCAATTAAATAAATAGCCGCAGATTGCGTGTCATCTCTAAAAAGTAATGCACGCTCTTGCGTTGTAATACGCCCTAAATAATACCCAGAACCGCTGAGGCGATGTTCTATGAGCTCGTCAAAGTCAGGAGTGTATTTTAATAATTTAAAGTCGCTTATGTCGTCATTTGAGCACACAATAGCGTGTAAGTTTTTAGCGATTGCATCAAAGTCATCATGGCGCCAAAGTTGGCGATGGCATTGGCTAAGTAAACAGTATACTCGCTCATTTTGAACAGCGTGTTTACTCATGGTGTAGATTTGCTTTTTTAAACGTGTATTGTGCTCACGCAATTGGCGCTGTTGAATATGCACGAGTGACGTTGCCCCTTGCGCTTGCTGTTGAAGCTCTAGCTGAGCAAGCACATCTGGGTGTTTAACTAAAAAGTCAGGATTTGCGAGTAAGTAGCTAGTAATTTGCTCCTCGCTCAGCTTACTCATAATGCAACTTGTCCGTCGAACACGTGCTCAGCGGGGCCTGTCATTCGTACCGGATGACCTTCTCCACTCCAACGTATTTGAAGAGTGCCACCAGGGAGGTCGACTTGTACCGCGCTTGAAAGCTTACTTTGCATATGCCCAATGACCATAGCTGCACACGCGCCTGTTCCGCATGCGAGTGTTTCATTTACGCCGCGCTCCCATACTCTTAGCTTTATATGCTCTTGCGATATAACTTGCATAAACCCAATGTTAGCGCGCTGTGGAAAACGTTCGTGGTTTTCAAGCAGTGGACCTAATACATCGACCTGCGCTGTCGTAATATCGTCAACTTCAAGTACACAGTGTGGGTTCCCCATAGAGACTGCGCCACTAAATACGGTGTGTTCTTCTGCCCTTATAATGTAGGTGAGTTCACGTTTGCTGGCTTTAAGCGGTATTTTGCTTGGCTCGAAATTAGGGTGCCCCATGTTAACCGTGACTTGGCCGTCTTTTTCTATGTATAGCGTTAAATTACCCGATTTGGTTGATACGCTAATTTTGTGTTTGTTAGTCAGGCCTTTCATACGAACAAAACGTGCAAAGCAACGTGCGCCATTCCCGCATTGTTCTACTTCGGTACCATCGGCATTGAAAATACGATAATGAAAATCGAGATCGGGGGAGTATGGCGCTTCAACCATGAGTAATTGGTCAAAGCCAATGCCAAAGTGGCGATCAGCCAATTTTTTAATTTGATCTCGTGATAAAAATACATTTTGTGTAATATTATCAATAACAACAAAGTCGTTGCCTAAGCCGTGCATTTTGGAAAAATTAACTAACATAGCGCTCTAATTCGTGTTTGCTCTATGGTAATCATGCCACAGAGCAGCTAGTTGGCAAAAACGTTTATGGTAAAATTTTCTCACCTTGATAAAGACTCTCAATGGTTTCACGTTCGCGGATAAGATGGTGTTGCTGACCGTCTACCATTATTTCAGCTACGCGTGGGCGAGAGTTATAGTTTGAACTCATTGTAAAGCCATATGCCCCAGCACTGCGCTGCGCGAGTAAATCGCCTTGTTTAAGCGCTAGTTCTCGGTCTTTTCCTAAAAAGTCACCGGTTTCGCATACGGGCCCAACAATATCAAAGTTGTGAGTTGGCGTATCGTCATCACGAACCGACACAGGAATAATTTTTTGCCACGCTTGATAAAGAGAAGGGCGAAGCATGTCGTTCATGCCAGCATCAACAATGGCAAAAAACTTACTTTGGTTTTGTTTAATAAACTCAACCTGCGTAATTAATACCCCTGCGTTTGCTGCAATCGCACGACCTGGTTCAAAAATAAGTTCTAAATGGCGGTAGTTTTCTAGGCGAGCGGTTACTTGCTCAGCGTATTCACTAGGATGAGGTGGTTGTTCGTTGTCGTAAGGGACACCTAACCCACCACCTATATCTAAATGGCTTAATTCTATCCCGACATTTTTTAGCTCATCTATTAACGCAAGGAGTTTGTCGAGCGCTTCTAAAAATGGTTTTACTTCGGTTAACTGCGAACCGATATGGCAATCTACGCCTATTACGTTTAAGCCTGGTAAAGCAGCAGCTTGTTGATAAACACTTACAGCGGTTTGAATATCAATACCAAATTTGTTTTCTTTAAGGCCAGTAGAAATATAAGGGTGCGTTTTTGCATCTATATCGGGGTTTACGCGAATAGAAATTGGCGCCACTAAGTTAAGCTCACACGCAACTTCTGAAATACGTTCTAATTCAGAGGCTGATTCGACGTTAAAGCATTTAATCCCTAATTTTAATGCGTACGCTATTTCGTCAGCGGTTTTAGCAACGCCTGAAAAGACCACTTTACCGGCGTCTCCTCCGGCTTTAATTACACGCGCCAGCTCACCTTTTGAAACAATGTCAAAACCCGAACCTAAGCGCGCTAAAATATTTAACACGGCAATATTAGAGTTCGCTTTAACGGCATAACATACCAAGCTTTTATGGTTTTTAGTCGCATTGGCAAACGCAAGGTAGTGGCGCTCAAATGTTGCGCGAGAATATACATAGCAAGGCGTACCATATTGCTGAGCAATTGCGGCAATACTTACATCTTCAGCAAACAATTGGTTGTTTTTATAGTTAAAAAAATCCATTTATTGCTCCTGCTCTATTGGGGGAGTGGGTTGCTTGGCCTGCGTGTTAGGCGTCATCGTGTTTTCTGGTTGGTTTTGCTGGGCCTGTTGTTCAGGCAAATATAACGGGCCGCTTTGTCCGCAGCCAGCTAATGCGCCAAATAGGGCCGTGCTAATTAATAGTTTTTTTAATTGTAAGGTATGTGTCGCTTTCATTAGATTAATATTGTTGCTGGCTTTATAATCGCAGAGTAACAGAATATCTAAAAAATGCAGCTATTCGCGGATGATTTTATTCCTGTTACACTAGCTGCAGGTTTTTAACGTAATTACGTACCCAATATTAGGCGGCTCGCCTGCAAAGGAATCAACAATGACTGAACACGAATATCACCAATTAGCCGAAGCTCTTATGTTCACAATTGAAGAGCAAGTTGATGATTGTGAAGCCGATTTAGATTACGAATCAGCGCAAGGTATTTTAGAAATTATTTTTCCTGATAAGAGTAAAATTGTGATCAATAAGCAAGCGCCTCTTCATCAAGTGTGGGTAGCAACTAAATTTAATGGTCATCATTTTGAAATGCGTGACGGTCAATGGATTGATAACCGCTCTGGTGCAGAGTTTTGGGAGTTTATTAACGAAGCGTCAACTCGCCAAGCTGGCCAAGAAATTAAATGGCAATCGTCACTATGAGTTTAGAATTTGTTCAATACCCTGCACAGAGCGCTCATAAAGCTACCGTTATTTGGTTACATGGTTTAGGTGATTCGGGTGATGGGTTTGCCCCTGTAGCGCCGCAATTAAACTTACCAGATGAGTTAGGAGTGCGTTTTGTTTTTCCTCATGCACCTGTGCAACCGGTCACCATAAATGGCGGTATGGAAATGCGCTCTTGGTACGATATTAAGTCAATTGAGCTTGATAAACGTGCCGATGAAGAAGGTGTTAGAGAGTCTGCCGAAAAAGTTGAAGCCCTTATAAATACAGAAATAGCCAACGGAATACCAGCTAACAAAATTATTTTGGCAGGTTTTTCACAAGGCGGTGTTGTGTCGCTTCATTTAGCACCACGTTTTGAGCAAAAGCTAGCGGGTGTTATGGCATTGTCTACTTATATGTGCGCGCCGCATAAATTCACAGATGAAGCAAAGCATACCGATTTAAATGTATTTATGGCACATGGTAGCCAAGATAACGTGGTACCAATGAGTGCGGGTAAAAGTGCATTTGATGTATTAACAGCACATAACATGGATGTAAGCTGGCAAGAATACCCAATGGCACACCAAGTGTGTGCAGAAGAGTTACACGCTATTCGCCACTGGTTAATTGCCCGTTTAAGCTAATTTTGGAGCCGCTGAGGTCAATATGAGTCAAAAAATAGTTATTAAAGCAAATGTAAAACGCGAACCGCAAAACAGCCTACCTAAGGTAAGCTATGAATGGCATTGGCGTCGTATTGTGAGTTTGGCTATGTTGATAGTAATGACATCTGCGGCCGTGATATATGGTTTAACCACTTCAGTAAATGCAGATCAGGGCGCCCACCCCAATGAACAAACAGAGCTTTTAATTGCTAATAGCACACAAAGTAATGAGGTCATTGAAAGCCCAATACACGATGAACCCAATAGCCAGTCGCAAATAAGTGCTGCCAATACTGACGCCTTACCTGCAAAGCAAATAGTCTCTGCTGAAGATGTTGTTAACATCGATATCTCAAACAAAAGTAACCCAGAGCCAGTGACTGTTCAGCCTGAGTTAGATAATGTAATAACTCCGCAAGCCGCTGAGTTGGCTGACACATCTAACAGCGAAAATAATGGTTTAATTTCATCAACACAAAACAGCGATGCACAAAGCGAAGTTAACCCTTTACCCGAGCAACCTGCGGATATAGACACCTTACTAGACGCTCCGCAAAGCGATGAGGTTACCTTATCTGGTACAGATAGATTTCCTGACAATGCGCATATTGCAAGTGTTGCATTAGGGGCCCAAATTGATACTGGTAAAATAAGCCGTGCGGTTCTGACTCGCAGTGTTGAAAAGCGAGAGCCTGTAAATGTGTTTGCGGCAGATGTGCGTATGAGTCAATTTGAAGGAACATTATCGTTTTTTAGTGAACTAAAAGGGCTTCAAGGTCAGCAAGTTAAACATATTTGGTATTTTGAAAGTGAGACAATGGCCGAAATTACACTTAATGTTACTTCGCCGCGTTACAGAACTTATTCAACAAAAAATATTATGAACACGCAAACAGGCCATTGGCGTGTAGACGTTGTTGACGAGCAAGGTAATTTAATTGCCCAAAAAGAATTTAGAGTGTTAGCTAACTAAATCAATGCTAACCGCAGTAATTAATTGGATACCCCTATGACAGAAAAAACAAAATTAGTACGTATAGCAACTCGCAAAAGTGCCCTAGCGTTATGGCAAGCTGAGTTTGTAAAAGCTCAGCTAGAGCATTTTCATGATGATGTACGTGTTGAGTTAGTCCCTATGTCGACACAAGGGGATATTATTTTAGATACCCCATTGGCCAAAATAGGCGGCAAAGGGTTATTTGTAAAAGAGCTTGAGCAAGCCATGTTAGATGGCCGAGCTGATATTGCCGTGCACTCAATGAAAGACGTGCCTGTTGAATTTCCAGAAGGGCTAGCGCTTCATACCATTTGCGAGCGTGAAGATCCTCGTGATGCATTTGTATCAAATAACTTTGCCAACTTAAATGAGTTACCGAAGGGGGCCATTGTAGGTACATCTAGCTTACGTCGTCAGTGCCAAATTAGAGCACTAAGACCTGACTTAGAAATCCGTGATTTACGCGGAAACGTGAATACACGCCTAGCTAAATTAGATGATGGGCAATACGATGCCATTATTTTAGCAGCGGCAGGGCTTATTCGTTTAGAAATGGGCGAGCGTATTGCGGATTATATTGAACCAGAAGTATCGTTGCCTGCAAATGGCCAAGGTGCTGTAGGTATTGAGTGTCGAATTGAAGATGACGTAACTAAAGCGTTATTAGCACCGCTTGAACACGCACACACGCGTATTCGTGTTAACGCAGAGCGTGCCATGAACCGTCGTTTAGAAGGCGGTTGCCAAGTACCAATTGGCGCTTATGCGTTAGTTGATGGCGAGCAGGTTCATTTACGAGGGCTTGTAGGCGCAATTGATGGCAGCGAAATTTTACGTGACGAAGTTGCGGGTAATATTAACGATGCCGAAAAACTCGGAATAGAGCTGGCTGAAAAATTACTTGCTCAAGGCGCAGATAAAATTTTAGCTGACGTATACAGAGACGCATAAATGACACATATTCTGATAACTCGGCCCGAAGGAAAAGGCGTAGCCCTTGCAGAACAACTTGAGCAAGCGGGTTATCAGACGTCGTTGTTTCCTGTTTTAAATATTAACTATTTAACGCCTTCTAGTACTCAACTAAGCCCACTTATTAATGCAGATAAAATTATTTTTATCTCTCAGGATGCTGTTAAAGCACTGGCACAATTAAAGCCCGATATAAACATTAAAGCGCAGTTTTATGCTGTAGGGCAGCAAACTGCCGATACAATATATGAATTATTTGGTGTGCGTGCAGCAACTCCTAAACAGTTCGATTCTGAAGGGGTATTGGCTCTTAAGTCGTTGGCTCAGGTCGATGGCAGCAATATTGTATTGGTCAAAGGGCAAGGTGGTCGACCCGATATAGCCAAGGTCCTAAAAGAGCGCGGTGCGTTTTTAAATAATTGTGTTGTTTATGAACGTGAGCCAGTATCCGATTTAATTAGTAACTGGACTGACCACTGGCAAAGCAACAATGTACACGGTATAGTCATAACAAGTAATGCAGCAGTTGATGCCATATTTACCCCCCTTGCTGCACAACAATTACAATGGTTACAACAGTGCCACTTTTATGTTGCCAGCGAGCGTATAGCCGCATATTTACAGCAACAACACGTAAGTTTGGCAAATATACATATTGCAGCAGGGGCTAGCGATAACGCTATGTTTACCTGTATTAATCAGCAAGGTAGCAGCATGAGTGAACAACCTAAGTCAATAACAACAGAAAACACAACTTCAACAGCCTCGAGTTCAGCATCAGTTAAAAATGAGCCAGCAAGCGTAAAAAACAAACCAGCAAATGACAAACAAAAAGTTAGTAAAGTGGCTTCTCTTGCATTGTTAATATCGTTGGTTGTGGCCTCTGGAGTTGGTTACGAGTTTTATCAAAAGCTAAATGCAGGTAAAGCGCAAAATACATTTGTTAACGAACTTAGCGAGCAAAATAAGCTACTTCAGCAAGAGCTAGCGGTTCTTAAGTCTTCTCAAGTGAGCTTGCAACAAGCGCTATTTAATAGCGAAGAAAAAGTATCTGAGGCGTTAGCGCAAAGCACGCTTGAAAATCAGCAAGCATTAAAAAACGCACTACAAAAAGCGCAGCAACAAGGCTCATCTTTAAACCCACAAGAAGTAACTAGTTTGCAGCGTATGGCTGAATTTAAACTGTGGGCAGAAAAAGACTACCAAGGCGCAAGCGCTGTACTAAAGCGTTTAGACGGACTGTTAAGTGAGCACCCTGGTACAATTGAACTTCGCCAATCTATTATGCAAGACATACAAACGCTTGATAGTTTAAAACCGGTTGCTACCGAGGCTATTTATTTGCAGCTAAATAGTGTTCTTAACCGAATTGATGAACTGGTGTTTAACGCGGTCAATTTACCAGAGGAACCACGGGAAGTTGATGAAAATGCACTCAGCGAAGATATTAACGATTGGCAGCAAAATATCAGTAACAGTTGGAATAAAATTGTTGATAGTTTTATTACAATTAGGCGCCATGAAGGTATAGCAATTGAGCCATTACTAACTGATCAAGAGCGCAATTTAATTAACCAGCGAATTAAGCTTAATATAGCGCAGGCACAAGATGCGCTACTAAGTAAACAAGCCAGTATATATTTTAATGCATTAAGCGAAGCAAAGCGCTTAATTGGTGAATACTTTAAGCAAGATGATGCAGCGACTAAATCAACACTAAATACGCTATCTAAATTAGAAAAAGAACCACTTAATTTCAGCCAAGAGGTCACACTGCAAAGCACGCAAATGGTTAAGGAGTGGGCGCAATGATATGGCTAATTATTTTAATTGTAGCTGTTGTTGTTGTAATTGCGGTTACCCCTTTTGTACTTGACGAAAAAGGTTATGTGCTTATCTCGTTTAATAATACGACCATTGAAGGCACTATTGTTTCGTTTTGTATTATGGCTGTATTGTCTGCGGCAGTTTTATATTTTAGTTACAAACTAACACGTTATTTATTATCAATTTATAGAAATACCAAGCATGGTTTTTTTGCCCGCAGTGAAGAGCGTAAATTCGCCGCAATTGAACAAGCCCTTTTCAGTGCTATAAATGACGATTACGAACAGGTAGAGCGCGCACTTTCTGATAACGGTGTGCCAGAAAAATTTGACGATATTCGTTTAGCGCTTTTAGCTAAAGCAGCACTTGCTAACAACGAGGCAGATAAAGCGCTTGAGCGATTATTTGAAATAAGCCCAGAGCAGCAATTAAAAGTAGCAAAGCTATGGTTGGCAAGTGGCGATAGCAGTGCGATTGAATCGCAGTTGCGTGTGAATGCAGAAGCTAAAAAAGCCACCGCCCTTGAACTTAAACTGTACACTGAGGTATTAGTACAACAGCAGCACTTTAGTGCACTTGAAGAGTTTTTACCCAAGCTACTGCGTAAAAAAGTGTTTTCTAGTGAGCAGTGGACGCGTGTATTTTCTGCCTATTTTTCGGCTCAATCAGCTGATGAATTAACAAATAAATACAAACAATTACCACGAAAACTACACACTCATGCACAGACTGCATATTTAACTCAAATGGCTGCAACAGGTCAGCTTGCCGTTATTGAGGGCGATTTAACTAAAATGGTTAAGCAAGCCAGCCAACATGATGAGCTTGCTGCTATTTTAAATAATGCAAACCATGGTGAAGCGCACAAGTTACAAGCCAGTATCCAAGATCGCCTTAAAAAAGACGACACCAATACAGCGCTGCTGTTGTCGCTGGCATGTCTTGCTAATGCACAAAGTGATTATGACTTAGCGGCACGTGTATTTGATAAAGCGCTTAATGGTGATAATAAACACCAATTTGCAGACCAAGCAGCCTTGAGTTATAAAAACACGGCACAGGCTGAAAAGGCACTCGTTTTATATAACAAATAAGTTTACTAGCTGATTAGTTATATATTTTAGGCACAGGTTATAGGCGTTTTATAAATGCTTTACCTGTGCTTTTTTATAGGTATTTTTTAAATTTAGCGAAACAATAAAAAAGTAAGGCGATACTATTTTTATACAGATTATTGTTAAGTGCGTGAATATTTTGCACAAAAAGCAGACATATGACCGCTTAATAATATTACAAAGCGTATAGACTTGAAAAATACCTCTATCTGCGTATTATGCGCAAAAATTTAATTAAACTGGGTGCTACTATGATCAATAGAAAACTACCTTTGCTAGATATTCACCGTCATTTAGATGGTAATGTTCGCGCGCAAACCATACTAGAACTTGGTCGTCAGTTTAATATTGATTTACCCGCAGATAACGTTGAACAATTAATTCCTCATGTTCAAGTTATAGATCCAGAGCCAAACCTAGTGGCTTTTTTACAAAAGCTAGACTGGGGCGTAACGGTACTTGGCGATTACGATGCATGCCGCCGTATTGCTATTGAAAATATTGAAGATGCGCAAGCGCAAGGCCTTGACTACGTTGAACTTCGTTTTAGCCCTTACTACATGTCGCAAAGCCAAGGTTTACACCCACAAGGTGTTGTAGAAGCCGTGGTTGATGGTATTAAATCAGCAACAAAGAATACCAATATTAAAGCAAACTTAATTGGTATTTTGTCGCGTACTTATGGTGTTAAAACGTGCCAGTATGAGCTTGATGCATTACTTGCGTTTAAAAATGACTTAGTGGCGGTTGATTTAGCGGGCGATGAAATTGGCTTTCCGGGTGAATTATTTATTGAGCACTTTAAGCAAGTGCGTGATGCGTATTTAGCGTCAACAATTCATGCTGGCGAAGCACTTGGCGCTCCAAGTATTTGGCAAGCAATTAATGAATTAGGTGCAAGTAGAATTGGCCATGGTGTAAAAGCAATTGAAGATCCAGGATTAATGGATTACCTGCGTGATAACCGCATTGGTATTGAATCGTGTTTAACCAGTAATATTCAAACCAGTACAGTTACCGACCTAGCTACGCATCCACTTAAACAGTTTTTAGATCATGGTATTCTTGCTTGTCTTAATACAGATGACCCGGCTGTTGAAGGTATTGAAATAGAGCATGAATATACCATTGCAGCACCCAAAGCAGGCCTGTCTCAGGCTGATATAGAAAAAGCCCAAGCTAATGCCTTAGAAATTGCATTTTTAAGTGACGGCGATAAAAAAGCACTACTAGCACAAGTGAGTGCACGTTAAGTAATGCAAATAAATATGCGGCTTTAAAGCTGCATATTTATAGATTTAACTTAAGCGATAGTTAAGAGATTTACTAACGCTCAGGTTTTAAATTAGTGCTCTTGGCAGCTAAGGTAGTTATCGTAAAGCGCTTTGAGTACGTCGGCACGATTTATCATCCCCACCACTTTTACGCCTTCTACTACAGGGTAGTTTTTTGGCTTACCTGGCTGCATTTGTTCAGCTAGTTCAATAATGTTTAAATCGCTACTCACTGTGACTACATTGGTCTGCATAAGCTGCGACACTTTTACAACCCCTTCGCAAAAATAACTACTTTGCATTAAAGGCTTTAATAGCTCTTGTTCTGAAATAAATCCGACTAGGCATTTTTCGTTATCGAATACAGGCGCACCAAGTAATTTAAATTTTTGTAACTCGGCTATGGCAGTTGTCATTTCAGTGTCTGGTGTTATGTTTGGCAACTTGCGTTGCATAAAATCTTTTACTTTTGTATTTAGCATTTGGGTCTCTCCCGCTGATGTTCTGTACAAAGTATGGTTTATAGATTGGATTTTAGGAAATTGTTTATATTGATGTGTTTGATAGGTTTAAGCTATTAAAACTTTAAAGTCATAAAAAAAAGCACCCATAGGTGCTTATCATTAAATGATGCGATGAGTTTACTTTATAAATGCAAATGCATCGGCGTACATTTTTTCACGAATAGCGCCATGAGCTATAAAATCATCACGTACAATCCCTATCATGTCAAAACGACCTGCCATGTAAATGTCGTAAGGTTCTAGTGATACGATGTCTTGCATTACTGCTTTGTGCACAAAACCCGTGTGACCTTGCCAATTAGCTGATGGGTTTTCGACGACAGGAATAAATTCAAAATGCTCGTGGCTTTCTGCCCATAATTTCATTTCTTCATGTGCATATAATGCCGACTCTTCTTTAACACCCCAGTAAAATAGCACAGGGCGATCACAGTTTATTTCAGCTAGGTGATCAGCCATTGATTTTACATACGAAAAGCCAGTGCCACCTGCAAGTAAAATAATAGGTCGGTTACATTGCAAACGAAGTTGGGAAACACCTAATCCAGCCTCTATATCAACCATTGTTTTGTTTGAATGCGCATTACGTAAATGTTCAAGCGATTGCATTGCGTACGAGTCTGCACCAGAGGCACCAATGTGCAGCTCTATTTCATCACATTGTGATGGCCGGCTAGCAATAGAAAAAGCGCGTTTGTCTTTTTCACTTAACACCAGTTGCATGTATTGGCCCGCTTCAAAGGTCACAGGCTCTTGTGGCTTTAAAGTTACTTTGTTAACAAATTCTGTTAGTGGGCTGATAGCTACAACTTCAGCTTTTAATGTTTGCATTTTTTACCTTTTAGCAGCGCTTTTGATAGCAGATACGCAATTGAATGGATCGATTCTAGCATACCTATAGGATTATTTTATAGCCTGTTTATAGCTTACCCGAACGATGGTGAATAAATTATTGACCATCGCTGGGTTTGTTTAGTTGCTAAAGAATTTTAAGGCTATCCCAAATATCGTCAACACGTTCTTTGGTGGCTTTATCCATTACTATTGGTTCACCCCATTCACGGTCGGTTTCGCCTACCCATTTATTAGTCGCGTCCATACCCATTTTAGATCCAAGGCCCGATACCGGAGAGGCAAAATCTAGGTAATCTATTGGAGTGTTTTCAATCAACGTTGTATCACGCGCTGGATCCATGCGCGTTGTGATGGCCCAAATAACATCTTCCCAGTCGCGAGCATTTATATCGTCATCGCACACAATTACGAACTTGGTATACATAAACTGGCGCAAAAACGACCATACTCCCATCATTACGCGCTTAGCGTGACCAGGGTATTGTTTTTTCATTGTGACTACCGCCATGCGGTACGAGCAACCTTCAGGTGGCAAATAAAAGTCCACAATTTCGGGAAACTGTTTTTGTAATATTGGTACAAATACTTCATTAAGTGCAACACCTAAAATAGCGGGTTCATCAGGCGGACGGCCAGTAAATGTGCTGTGATAAATAGGATCTTTACGGTGTGTAATGTGAGTTACGGTCATAACAGGGAAGTCATCAACTTCGTTGTAGTAACCTGTATGGTCGCCATAGGGGCCTTCTGGCGCCATTTCGCCAGGCATAATATGGCCTTCAAGTACGATTTCGGCACTGGCAGGCACTTGTAAGTCGTTTGAAATTGACTTTACCACTTCAGTTCGGCTTCCACGCAATAGCCCTGCAAATGCATATTCGCTAAGCGAATCTGGTACAGGAGTTACTGCACCTAAAATGGTCGCTGGATCGGCGCCTAACGCCACCGATACTGGATAAGGCTGACCAGGGTTTTCTTTACACCACTCTTGAAAGTCGAGCGCGCCGCCGCGGTGCGACAACCAGCGCATAATTATTTTATTTTTACCTAATAATTGTTGGCGATAAATACCCAGATTTTGACGTTTCTTGTATGGCCCTTTTGTGACGGTTAAACCCCATGTAATCAAAGGGGCTGCATCACCTGGCCAGCAGTGTTGAATAGGTAGTTTTGTTAAGTCGACGTCATCACCTTGTAAAATCACTTGCTGACAAGGTGCTTTTTTGATTTCTTTAGCGGGCATGTTCAGCACTTTTTTAAATACAGGAATAGATCCAAGTGCTTCTTTAATGCCTTTTGGTGGCTCGGGCTCTTTTAAAAACGCGAGTAGTTTACCCACCTCACGAAGTTCATTTACGTCTGTTTGGCCCATCCCCATAGCAACTCGCTTCGGTGTTCCAAATAAATTGGTAAGCACCGGCATGCTGTGCCCTTTTGGGTTTTCGAATAATAAGGCTGGACCTTTTGCACGCAGTGTGCGGTCAGAAATTTCGGTCATTTCAAGATACGGGTCAATTTCTTGGGTGATGCGTTTTAGCTCACCTTTTTTTTCAAGTAAATTGATAAAATCGCGCAGATCTTTATATTTCATTATGGGCCGCTATTAAGCAAAAGAGTTGGACTATTATACCCATTTCATGCAAAGCAAGTCATTACACCTGCACTTAAAACTTAAAGCGCTCTACGGCACTTGTTAAAGAGTGTGCAAGTTGATTTACGTCTTCACTTTCGCTTGCTAGGGTAGTTGCGTTATTGGCATTTAAAGTGGCTTGTTCGGTCACCTTAGCCATTATTTTTTGAATATCATCACTGTTTGTTAACTGTTCATGAGAAGCTGTAGCAATTTGCTCACTCATTTGGTTAATTGACAGTAACGTCCCTTTTATACGCTCAACCGCTTTATTTAGTTCAGCACTGTTTTCAACACACTGTTTAGCTTGTTGTTGGCCATCGTTAATTTCTTTCTGCGTTGTTTTTGTGTGTTGCTGCAGCGTTTGGATCATGGTGTGAATTTCGCTTGTGGAGCTCTGTGTACGTGCCGCTAATGAGCGAACCTCGTCAGCAACCACAGCGAAGCCTCGGCCATTTTCTCCGGCTCTTGCCGCTTCTATAGCTGCATTTAATGCAAGTAGATTAGTTTGCTCTGCAATGCTGCTAATAGTATTTACAATTGCGCCAATTAAATCTGTAAATTCGGCCAGCTCTTCTGTGCTACTTACCGCTTTATCTAATCGATTTAAGAGTGCTTCAATACTTAAACTGTTGTCGTTGGCTATTTGGTTTACGTCGTTAGCAAACTGAGAGGCGTTGGTAATTTCGTTAGATGCATTATCTGCCTGCTCATAGACCGCTTGCGAATTGTTTAGCATGCTATGCGCAAGCTCTGTGGCTTGTGCGCTTCGTTCTAATTGCTGCTGAGCAACAATGGTCATCTGTTGGCCCTTTTCACTTGTTTGAATGGCTGATTTATCAAGCTCGTGAGCATCATTACTAATCGCTTTTATAAGGTGGGTTAAATCATCGCTGAGCTTATTAATGTTGTTAAGTAAAGTGCCAAATTCATCTTTGCTACGCGGTTGGCTGCGTTTAGAAAAATCCCCCGAGGCAATACGTGCTAAATCGCTATTTACTTTTTTAAGTGGTTTTAGCATGGCGTTAGTTGTAAAAATTGAAATAACAATAAGTAAACCAATAAGTACAATCGCAATTATAATAACAGAGCTAGAGCCCATATTAATTGCCGACTTAGCACTGCTTTGCAGAGTTTTAAAACGCTCGTCAGCCAGTTTATTAAGCTGTAATAATTGGCTTTCTGTGTCTATAAACTCTTGTTGAAAACGCTCAAAACTTTGCTGTGCCATTTGGGTGTTTTCAAGCGCTTTATTTTGCTGGGCGTAAATACCGTCGGGCCCATTCAATCGTGTTCTTAAGTTATTAAATTGCTCGGTAAATTGAGCTGCGTTTAAACGCTCACCTAAGGGAGTGGCTTGCTGCTCTAAATACACAAAGTTTGGCTGGATGTTATCAAGTAAAAATTGGGTATCTTGTTGGTGGACGTTTAAGTCGCTGACACTGGTCGTTTGCGTAATACTTTTAATATTGTTGCTTAAATTAAAGAGTAAGTCGTCAATGCGTGTTGCTGTGCCAAATACAGAGTTTAGTAACGACTGCTGCTTTGCATTTATCTCTATGAGTTCTATATCGAGTAAGGCATTACTGAGGTTACTTAGCTCATCACCAAACTCTTTAATTAGTGAGGTAGCAGCCGACTGCGCCGTAAAACGCTGTTCTTTGGCATTAAACATGTTTGCGCTTGTTTTGCTTAGTTGCTCAAAGTTTTTTGAAGCGTCAACTAGCAAAGTTTGCATGTTTTGCTGACCTGTCAATTGCGGCTTAAGTGCATTGAGCATATTACTGAATTCTTGTTGCTCGCTAAGCGCTTCTTTTTTATTGGTCAGTAATAAATCAGGTTTTGTTTGACTATAAGCTAGTGCATTGAATTTGGTTATAGAGAGAAGCGATAATCTTAAGTCTTTACTTACTTGTTGAGCTGGAACAGCAAGGTTCTCTATTCGTGAGGTAGTCGTGCTTATTTTATTTAAGGACCAGTAAAAAAATAAGCTACTGATAAGCATTAATAGACCTATAGCACAAAAGGCTAAAATTATTTTATGTTTAATGGCAATAGAACGCATAACTTCATCAACAAAATTAAGACTTTTGTTAGTGTAGCAAGTTTTTTAATTTGTTGTTAGTAGCTTGTTATTTTAAGGTGCAGTGATATTTTTTGCCTAAAATTATAAGCATCGCTTCAGCGCCTTTTCCCCAAAAAAGTACTTTTTTATTTATATACTTATTTCCAGACGCGCTTTCTTCATGAGAAAGGTTGTATATTTTATTATTGAAGGTGAGCTCTGCTTCTTGGTTTTTTAACGTACTCAGTACTGCTTTCTTGTTATTACATACGTAGTGTGTGCTTGTTGTTTTTTTACTACATCCAATTAAACTGAGTAAGCAAGCCATTAAAACAAGTGTTGCTTTCATTTTCCCTTCCTTAATATATTTTACCCGCTATTTTACTTAAGAATAACAGGGCAAAATTAACCGTTGGTGAAAGGCGCGCTTTACGTTATGTTGATTAAATTATTTATAAGCTAGGGTCTGTTGATCTTTTCGGATTGAAATTTGTTCAAACTAGGGGCTATTTAATCGTGGCGCGAGGTTTGTAACCTAGTGGACTAAGTAAAAGCCGAGCAACAAAAAGTAAGTAGCCCCTAGGAAGAACCCATCGGGCAGCGCCTGTTTGGTATTAATGCTACGTTATCGCCAATTTATGGGGAATAACCACACTGCATCGGCTCTGCCTTGCCTAAATACCAAACAGGCTGCTGCAAATTTAACATTGAAAGAACAACAGACCTAAGGAAGCTCCATGGCAGGCACTAACCTTTTAACATTATTAGATGACATAACGGCTTTACTCGATGACATTGCAACCATGAGTAAAATAGCGACAAAAAAAACAGCAGGTGTTTTAGGAGACGATTTAGCGCTGAATGCACAGCAAGTAACGGGTGTGTCAGCCGACAGAGAGCTGCCCGTTGTATGGGCGGTAGCAAAAGGATCATTTTTAAATAAAGCAATCCTTGTTCCTGCGGCGTTGATGATCAGTGTTTGGCTTCCATGGCTCATTACACCACTTTTAATTTTAGGTGGGTTGTTTTTATGTTTTGAAGGAGCTGAAAAAATATTTGCGCGATTTTTACCTCATCATGATGAGATTGCAGATGGCGAAAAAACACTTGATTTAGTTGAATATGAAAAACAAAAAATAAAAGGTGCGATACGGACAGACTTTATTCTATCGGCCGAAATTATTGTTATTACGCTTGGTACTGTCGCGGGCCAAACATTACTCAATCAATCCTTAGTTCTTTGTGTAATAGCGATTGTTATGACTATTGGTGTTTATGGACTTGTAGCTGCAATTGTAAAACTTGACGATGCAGGCTTGTATTTGGTAAATCAATCTAAAGTGTCTGGCAGTGCGGTTAAAGAGTTTCTGGGTAAAAGCTTGCTTGCGGCAGCACCACGACTTATGCAGTTTTTAGCTTTTGCAGGTACTGTGGCCATGTTTTTGGTGGGAGGCGGTATTTTATCTCATGGTATTGAGTTATTACATCATGCACAACTTAATGTGATTAGTTATGCGCAGTCAATACTAAGCAATATAGGTGAGCTATTAGCCCCGCTAGTCTTTGATGGAGTGCTAGGGGTTGTTGCAGGGCTAGTTATTGTGCTTTGCAATGTGGTTTATACAAGGTTATTTAAAACAAATAAGTAGAGCCGTGCTTTCTGCCCTACATAATTGATTCACATGTTATAAATTTACACAACTGCTCAAGTTCGTAGGTTGCTTTACTATTACCTTGAGCAATTGCTTTTTTATACCAGTAAATAGCTTGTTGTGTGTTTTTGTCTGCACCTTGGCCGTCTCGGTACATTTGTGCAAGGTTAAGCTGCCCCCATTGAGAGCCTGACTCTGCAGCAAGTTTAAAGCTTTCTAAGGCTTCTTCAAATTGCCCATCTTTAAAGTACATAATGCCTTGCTGGTTGTTTTTATCTAGCTTTAAACCTTTGTATAAAGGCTTAGGTTTAGGCGGAAACATCACAAACCCACCATACAAGCTATTAGCGTGTGGGCGGAGCACATCGTAAATCACGTCATTATTATATAAGCGCTTTACCTCATCACGGGGTAAGGTAATTGTGCTTGTTGAAAAATAATCGCGTTGTACTAATAAACTGGTGCGCATTGCCGTGGTTATGCCTCGGTTGCGTTTATAGCTGTAATTGCTTACTTGAAAAGTAATAAATTGCTCGTCAAAGCTGAGTACTTGGGCCACTTTTAAATTTGTTAGCGTCCATGGTTCGTGAGTAAATTTATCAGCGTGAACTAAATATGTATCAAATGCCTGTGGGTTACTTAAGTAGTTGTATTTGAGTGCTTGGTTGTCGGTGTATTGTTGGAAAAAATACACTATTACCCACAATAATAAAATTAAGCCAATCCCGTATTTTGGCAGGCTTAGTTTTTCAATTAAGGGGAGTTTTTTTATATTAATGGCTTCGTTATGGCCACATTGGTAGCATTCGCGCTTGTAATTTAGCTTTAATGGTACGATAGGAATAATCGTAAAACGTAAGTAGCGGCTATGGTTTACTAAGTGATAGCTATCGCTTTGGCAGCTTGGGCAGGACTGCGTTTGTGAAAAATGAGGAAAAGACTGACCGGTGTTGAAAAGCAGCATGCAATAATGCCCCGAGTTTTAATTTCTATTAAAGTAAAACAAGGGGCATATTTTTTAAAGCAACAAACTGTAAGTAAGTATGTCTGTTACTCTTTTGTTGTTATTTTTGGTTTAATTGTTGTTTTTGCGTCTGCTGCCATAAGCGCAAATACCGCATAGGTTGCTGTATTTTGACGAAGCTTTGCTGGCGTTACTTTATCAAGCGTGTCGTCAGCGGTGTGGTGATAATCAAAGTAGTCTGTACCATCTTGGGCCAGCTCAAAAATAGGTGCCGACACCGCATTTTTAAATGGAATGAGATCAGGTCCGCCGTTAGCTTGGTTTTTACCAATGTACTCAACATTTAAAGGGGCAAGCTCTTTTGCGATAGCACGTACTACAGGCAGTGACGCTGCATCTACATTTGATTCAAAACCGTAAACTACATCAGCGCCAAAATCAGACTCTGCAGCAGCGACAATATTGTGTAAATCGTTTTTATGTTTCGCAAAGTACGCTTTTGCACCCCATAAACCAAGCTCTTCAGCGGCAAAAAGGACAACGCGAATACTGCGTTTAGGGCGTTTTACATCGCTAATATGTTTAGCAGCCGCCATAGTCAATGCAACGCCGGCACCGTCATCAAGTGCGCCTGTGCCTAAATCCCATGAGTCTAAATGCCCGCCAATTAATACGTATTGCTCTGGGTTTTCGGTACCGTTAAATTGGCCTATAACATTGTAACTAGTGCCTTCGCCAAGGTTTTCGGTTTGTACATTTATATTGACCGATACATCTTTGCCTAAAGCGACTAAGCGAGCAATTTGATCGGCATCGGGGTTAGCAATGGTTACGTTAGGTATTTTTTTAACGCCTTCTTTATAATAGCTTCCGCCGGTGTGGGCAAAACGGTGATGACCTGTACTTACTGACCGCATCATGTAGGCAACAGCCCCTTTTTTAGATGCTTCAATTGCTCCGGTGGCACGTGCTTTTACAGCGGGTCCATAACCATTGCCGTCTATATCGCGATTCATTCTGTAGTTAATGTAAGCAATTTTGCCTTTTAAACTATTAGCCGGTGCTGCTTTTAGTTCATCAAGTGTTTCGAATAATTTAATCGGTGCGCTGATACCTTCTTTAGGTGTGCTTATGCTATTACCTAGTGCGGTTAAATGAAGGGGTTGTTCGCTAGGTGTTAATATTTTTCCACTTTCGCTGTAGCGGCGCCATTCTGGAAAGGTCGCTTCTTCAAGCCATACTTTATCAAAGCCCAGTTCTTTAAATTTAGCTTGCGCCCAAGCAACGGCTTTTTTATCGTTTTCGGTGCCAGGTAAACGCGGGCCAACTTCGGTTGTTAGTGACTCTAATAGCTCATAGCTTAAGTGGCTATTAAGGGCTGTGGTACGCACTTTATCTACTTGTTGTAATTGATTGCTTGTAAATTCGTTGCTGCTGGCAGTAGCTGCCATACTACTGGTAAGGAGTAGTGCGGTGATGAGATTTTTCATGGTAATTAGCCTTATTTATGATTGCGGCTATTAAAACATGTAATAAAGACGTAAAAAAATAGATGAGATGAATGAGCTGCTTTAAGTGATCAAAAAAGCCCGCGTATTTTAAGCGCGGGCTGGTAATTAAAGCGCTTAATTAAAAGCTAAACTGTGCAGCTAGTCTTACGTTAGTGCCTTCACCTATTGTTACGTTATTTGTTCCACCACCGGCTAGGTATTCTTCGTCAAATAAGTTTTCTATGTTTAGGCGTAAGTTAACATCGGTTTTGCTTACTTTAAGTTTGTAAGTTGCACCTACATCTACGCGTGTGTAGGCATCTTTAATAATCGTGTTGTCACTATCTGCAAAACGCTCACCTTCGTAAAATGCACCGGCATTAAATGCAATCGCGTCGTTAAATTCGTAACGAGTCCAAAGTGATGCAGACCATTTAGGGGCATCGGTAGGGCGCTTACCTTCTAACTCTTCGTCACGTTCGTAATTTGCATCTAGGTACATAGTCGATGCCATTATAAATAAACGGTCGGTTGCCGCACCTTGTGCTGTTAGTTCAATCCCTTTATGGCGTTGTTCACCAATTTGGTTTGTTTCAGAAGTTAGATCACCCACTGGTACTTCAAGCGTTTCTGTAACTAGTGTGCCATTTTTACTTATATCGAAAAGCGCACCACTTAGCATTAAGCGATCATCAAATAACTGCCACTTAATACCAATTTCTTTTTGCTCAGAGGTAACGGCATCTAGCTTCATCCCATTATTTATATCGTCTTCGTTTACAAGAGTATCACTGCCTTGAGGTTCAAAACCTTCAGAGTAACTCGCGTATACCGTCGCTGATGCATTAGGATGATAAAGCACACCTATCTTTGGCACAAACGATTCATTATTGGCATCTTCACGTGTTTGTTTATCGTAGCGGCCACCAAGCGATAGCTGCCACTGTGGCGAAAACGTGATTAAGTCTTGAACATAAATACCGTAGTAGTCGTATTCTGTTTCGCTGATAGTATCATCTGTTTTATAGCTGACAGTTGGGCGACTTGGCTCTGTTTGACCAGATATAAAATTAAATGAATCAGCTGAGGTGCGACGCTGTCCATAATAATAATCAAGCGAGTTAGCACCAATGAGTAATTGATGATGAACGCCTGCTGTTTCAAATTCACCGATAAAGTCGATAAATGCGGTTTTAAATTGCCAGTCGTCAAATCGGTCGTAAGGGCGAGACTCATAGCTGTCGCCTTCAACAAAATTACTCGGCTTACGTGGAGCTGACTCAAAACGTTGGCGTTCAAATGTTTGTTCGTTATAACCCAGCTTTACTTGCCAGTTATCGTTTAAAAATACTTGAAAATCAATGCCCGCATTTTCTACCGTTATGTCGGTAAACGCCCAAGACATATCGCGAATAGTTTTATCGTCGCCAATAACGTTGGCGTTGTCGTCTATCCATGCACCTGTGTCTAAACCTGCTTCGTCGTCTGTGCGGTCATAATGAACTCGAACAAGAGCATTGTCGCTAATATCGTAATCAACAATCAACGCACCTAAAAAGCGGTCACGCTCGCGGTTTTCACCGTTTTGGTATTCGCGCCAGTAATCAACATCTTGCTTAACTAAAATACCGCGTGCACGTAAATCTTCTGCATCCGTTAAAGCGCCTGCAGCATCTATCATAAAGCGTGTTGAACCATGCTGATCTACATCGGCACTGGCATTAAATAATGTTTGTGCTGTCGGCTTTTTAGTGACCATATTAATTAGGCCACCAGGACCTGATTGACCATATAAAATGCTTGATGGGCCTTTAATAACCTCTACTTGTTGTAAAATTTCAATGGGTTGTTGATAGTGCGACCAATGCTGATGCCCGTCGCGTAAATAACCGGTTGATGAGCTGAGTTCGAATCCACGTAAGTTAAATACTTCACGGTTACGTTGTTTTGAACCGGCCGTTAAGCTTGCATCGTTTGAAAGTACTTCACCTAATGTTGTTGCAAGTTGTTCGTTGATAATAATGTCGCCAATTACAGTCACTGATTGAGCTGTATCGAGTAATGAAGTTGACGTTCTCATTGCACCATTTGCGTTATCTACTTTGTAGTCATTAAAGTAACTTCCTTTGACTTCAATATGTTCAAGGTCGGTAGAGTTTGCATATGTGTTTGTTGTTATTGTTGCTAATAGTGCGATGTAAAGTGAACTCAGTTTCATTTGATGCTTCCAGCTCAATATTTAAATAAAAAGTGAAGCGCAATCTTAATGAAAATAAATATCATTTGCAATGTGTTTTTATTAACAATATTTTATAATGTGTTTGCTAATGGTTGCCAATAACGAATTCTGCTATTATTAGCGGCATATTTAGTGGGACTTTATCCTGCGTTATTTTTACTGCTATGGAATTTACTGTGACTTCAACTGCTTTTTCATCTTTGGCTTTACCAGCTGGACTTGTTGATAATTTATCGACGCTTGGCTACGCCCACATGACACCTGTACAGGCGCAAAGTTTGCCACCTGTACTTGAAGGTAAAGACATCATTGCTCAGGCAAAAACCGGCTCAGGTAAAACGGCTGCGTTTAGTTTAGGTGTGCTTGCTAAATTAAACGTAAAACGTTTTAGAATTCAATCGCTAGTTTTATGTCCAACACGTGAACTTGCTGAACAAGTGGCTGTTGAAATGCGTAAGCTTGCGCGTGGTATCCATAATATTAAAATATTAACGCTATGTGGTGGTGTATCAATTGGCCCGCAAATTGGGTCGCTTGAACACGGTGCACATATCATTGTTGGTACACCAGGGCGCGTAGATGACCATATTCGCAAAGGGACTTTACGGTTAGATGATGTAGAAACATTAGTATTAGACGAAGCCGATCAAATGCTTGATATGGGCTTTCAAGATACCCTTGATGCGATTATTGAATGCATCCCACAAAACCGCCAAACGCTTTTATTTAGTGCTACTTTTCCACGCGCAATCGAAGCGATAGCAAAGCGTGTACTTAGTAACCCAGAGATGATTAAAGTAGAAGAAGAGCAAGAAAAAAGCACAATAAAACAGTACTTCTACAAAATGGATAACAATAAACAGCGCTATCCAACACTTAAATTACTATTACTTAAATTTACACCACAAAGCTGTGTTGTGTTTTGTAATACCAAGGTAGAAACGCAGCAAGTGTGCGACGATTTAGCCGATGAAGGTTTCAGCGCTGTGGCATTGCATGGTGATTTAGAACAACGTGACCGAGAGCGCACTCTGATTCATTTTGCTAATAAAAGTGCGTCTATTTTAGTTGCGACAGACGTTGCAGCACGTGGTTTAGATATTGACGATATGGATATGGTAATCAACTACCACTTAGCACATGACCCGCAAACACACGTTCACCGTGTCGGGCGAACAGGCCGCGCGGGTAAAAAAGGGATTGCTTGCTCAATTTATGGTGATGCGGAGCAATTTAAAGTAGCGCAAATTGGTGATCACTATGAGCGCGACTTTGAACCAGAGCCAATGCCTTCATATAATTTGTTGGACAAACCACCGTACAAACCAGAAATGGTCACTCTGATGATAGATTCAGGTAAAAAGCAAAAAGTGCGTGCTGGTGATATTTTAGGTGCGTTAACGGGTAAAGACGGTATTGCTGGGCGTCAAGTGGGTAAAATCAATGTACTTGATAATGTCGCATTTGTGGCTGTTGAACGTAATGCGTCTAAACCGGCACTTCGTAAATTAACCGAAGGTAATATAAAAGGGCGCAAAATTCGTGCTCGTCGCCTAACGCGTTAATCAAGTTATGAGCGAGCAGCCGGTTTAAGCTGCTCGTACTCTACTTTTATTTGCTTAAATGCATTCTCGCAGCCAGTAGGTTTGTCTGGGTGGTTCGCCAGTGCAAGCTGTCGCCAACGTTTTTGTAATTCTTTAAGTGAAAAATCATTTGTTAGCTGCCACTTTGCCAAAAGTGTGTCAAAGTGATCTTCTGTTAAAGCTGGCGTGCTATTTACCCTCTTAAACTTTTGCCAAAAACTTATGAGTAGCTCATTAATCTGCTCTTCGCTTGCTTCGTAATTCTCCCAGTCTAAATAATAATCTTTTAAATTTGATTTAAGCGTTGCTGGGTTTTCTATATCCGTTTCAATGAGCTCTATATGAAGTGTTGATATTAAGAGACTTTTAGGGTGAAGTTGTTCCTGTAGTTGATACAATGCATTCATAATTAAAAAATTACGCTTAAATAAATCACGTTCAGGGTTTTTATCAAGTGGCTTAATTACGCCGCAATTAATAAGCTCAGCTGCTAGGATATGAACTTGCCACACTTTTTGGGTTAATATTAAGTCAAATATTCGGTCAATCAGTGGGTTAAGCATTGTTTAGGTCCTAGTATTTAGTGTATCTTCAGTACAGATTACATTGTTACACGTAACAATTTGAAGGATTAAAATTATGCATGGCAAGCTCAAGTGCCTCTTATTCATTGTATGCAGTTTGTTCTATTTGCCAAGTTATGCTCAACAGTCAGAGCCAACATTAGAAGAGTTTAAGCAAAAACAGCAATGGGATGCAAAGCTTGAGTTAGGTAACGCCTTACTTAATAACCAACGCATTACAGCCCAAAATCGCACTGTCATATATGCAGGCCTTGCCGATACTGCGCTGTCGAGCGGTCAGTTTAGCGATGCCTTTAATTACTTTAAATTATTAGAGCAAGAAACTTCTGGATCACTTCTTCCTAGCGAGCACTTTCGTGCAATTAAAATGCAAGGTGTTGCACTTTTTTATCAGGGCTTGTTTAAACAAGCAATAACTCAATACACCCGTGCACTTGATATAGCAAAAATTAATAACCAACCATTAGAGCAAGCAAACTTATTGAATAATATTGGTTTAGTTTATTTTAATATGCATAAATTAGTAGCAACGCTTGATTACTACCTAAAAGCAAAAGAGATTTACGAAAAGGTGGGTAGTGAACAGGATAAAGGCGATATTTTGCTTAACATAGCCGGCGTGTATATACGCTTATCTCGTTATGAAAATGCCATGAGTATTTATCAAGACGTGTTAAAAATTTTTCGCAAGTTAGATGATAATTTGGGTATTGCTTTGGTGCATAACAATATGGGGGTGGTTTATTTTGAAAGCAACCAGCTAGATTTAGCGATGCATTACTACCAATTAGCAACCCGTTATTACCTATCCGTCAACAATGTGAATAAGTTAGCGACTCAGTACACTAACCTTGCAAACGTCAATATTATTCTTAATAAAGTGGAATTAGCGTATGAGCAAGCGCAATTAGCGATAGAGTATTCACTTAAAATTGATAACAAAAACTTAGAACTCACTGCACTGCAAACTCTCGCAAAAGTTCAGCTTGTTAGAGGGATGTTAGATGAGGCAAAAACGAATATTGAACGTGTTTTTGAATTACTTAAAGAGCATAGTAATGATCGTATTATGCGAGATGGGCTTGGCACCCACGCTTTGATTGAAGCAAGCAGGGGGAACTACGAAAATGCAATGCAGTTGCATGAAAAGTACAATAACGAACTACGCAAATTAAGAAGTGACTCTATTGTTAAAGCCTTAGCCGTGCTAGAAAAACAATTTAAAGCCACACAATTGAATCAAGAAATTAAAGAGCTGAAACAAGACCGTAAATTACAAGAGTTAAAAATGAAGCAGCGTTCGCAGTTAACGGTGTTTATTTTTGTACTGTTATTTTTAGTCATAGTGACAGGGGTTGCTTTATATCGACGCGGCGCAGAAAAACGGGCAAAACAATATTTAGCTGAACAGGTGGCGCAACGCACAGCAGAGCTTCAAGGTGTTGCCCAAGAGTTGAGAACAGCTAATGATGTTAAAAGTCAATTTTTGGCTAATGTTAGCCATGAAATAAGAACACCATTAACGGCGATTCTCGGACAAACAGACGACTTAATGAATGGTTTATACGAGCCTGAACAGCTAAAAGATGAGTTAGCTATTATTCAGCGGCACAGTAATCATCTAAAAAGCTTGATAAACGATGTACTCGATTTAAGTAAAATAGAGGCGAATAGATTAGAGCTTAATGTTTCGTGTTTCGACATGGTGCAACTGGTAAATGATGTGCACGCTATGTTCAGTCCTCAGGCAAAAGCAAAAAACCTTCGGCTTGTGCTTGAAAATAAGGTGGGCGATGAGTTTTACACCCGCCTTGATTTAATGCGAGTAAAACAAATTCTTATCAATTTGTGTGCTAATGCAATCAAGTTCACTCAATCAGGACAGGTGGTAATTGTATTAAATAAATCAGAGCAAGGCATTGTTTTTATTGTTAAAGATACCGGTATAGGTATGAACTCCTCACAATTAAAACTCATTTTTGAATACTTTAGCCAAGCAGATAACAGCATTAGTCGGCGGTTTGGTGGTACAGGTTTAGGGCTTAGTTTATCGCAGCAGCTCGCTTCTATGATGGGCGGATATATAAGCGTACAAAGTGAATATAAAAAAGGAAGTCAATTCTCGTTCTTTTTACCTTGTGCGCAAGTATCCAGTGAACACAGTGATATTGGGCAAATAGAGCAAAATAAAAAGCAGCTAAGCGGTACTGTGCTTCTTGCAGAGGATCACGCAGATAACCGCAGATTCATTAGCCGTTATTTGCGCTCTTTAGGGCTTGATGTAATTGCAGTCGAAAACGGCGAGCAAGCTGTAGAGCAATGCTTACAAATATACCCAGACCTTGTACTTCTTGATATTCAAATGCCAATAATGGATGGGCGAGCTGCCTTTGAGTTATTGAAAAAATGTGGTTTTCAACGGCCAATATTTGCGCTCACTGCAAACGCAATGAGTCACGAAATAGACGACTACCTTACATTAGGGTTTACTGGTTACCTTGCAAAGCCATTGGATAAAGACTTATTTTATAAAACCTTGTCAGAAAATTTAGAGCAAGTGCATTCAGACGGACCTAATGTACCAAGTGACATAGATATCAGTGACTTAGTAATAAGCTTTAAACAAAGTTTCAGCTTAGAAAGCGACAACATTACACAGCATTTTTTAAGTGAAGACTTTGACGCTTTGCAAAAAGATAGCCACCGAATATTAGGTGCGGCACAAATGTTTGCCTTAGAGGAAATAGCTTCAGCTGCGAAAAATTTAGACAGCGCCTTATTGCAAAAAGGCGAAAAAGATATGAAATATATTAATCAGCTTGTGTCAGAGCTCCAGGCTGTATTACACAAATATAATGAAACGTAAGTACACATTATAACAAATATAAAAAAAGCGCCCAGGGCGCTTTTTTTGTATTACTTAAATGCGTTTATTGGCGTTTCATCGAATCAAAAAACTCATCATTGGTTTTACTCATTGATAGTTTATCGATTAAAAATTCCATGGCGTCAATTTCTGACATTTCATGAACAATTTTACGTAAAATCCATAGCTTTTGCAGCTCATCTGGCTTAGTAAGTAGTTCTTCACGGCGAGTACCAGAGCGGTTAAAGTCGATAGCTGGGAATACACGTCTTTCCGCAATTTTACGGTTAAGGTGTAATTCCATGTTACCAGTACCTTTAAACTCTTCGTAGATTACTTCATCCATTTTTGAGCCAGTATCGATAAGCGCAGTGGCTATAATTGTTAAGCTACCACCCTCTTCAACATTACGTGCGGCACCAAAGAAACGCTTAGGTTTGTGAAGTGCATTAGCATCAACACCACCGGTAAGTACTTTACCTGATGATGGAATAACCGTGTTATATGCACGTGCTAGACGTGTGATTGAATCAAGTAAAATAACAACGTCTTTTTTGTGCTCAACTAAACGCTTTGCTTTTTCGATAACCATTTCCGCAACTTGTACGTGACGAGACGCAGGTTCGTCAAACGTTGATGCAATAACTTCGCCTTTAACAAGACGTTGCATTTCAGTTACTTCTTCTGGGCGTTCATCAATAAGTAAAACCATTAATGTAACGTCAGGATGGTTATGTGTGATTGATTGCGCAATATTTTGTAGCAACATTGTTTTACCCGCTTTTGGCGGTGCTACTAATAAACCACGTTGGCCGCGGCCAATTGGTGATGCTAAATCAAGTACACGAGCAGTAATGTCTTCTTTACTACCGTTACCACGTTCCATGCGGAAACGTTCGTTTGCATGTAATGGGGTTAAGTTTTCAAAAAGAATTTTAGTACGAGAATTTTCAGGTTTATCAAAGTTAACTTCGTTTACTTTAAGTAATGCAAAGTAACGTTCGCCGTCTTTTGGTGGACGAATAAGGCCTGAAATTGAGTCGCCAGTACGCATACTGAAACGGCGAATTTGGCTCGGTGATACATAAATGTCATCTGGGCCAGCTAAGTAAGAAGCTTCTGATGATCTTAAAAAGCCAAAACCATCTTGCAAAATCTCAAGTACACCGCCGCCGAAGATATTTTCTCCGCCTTTGGCATGGGATTTTAATATGGTAAAAATGATATCTTGCTTTCTTAAGCGGGCTACGTTTTCGAGCCCCATGGACTCAGCTAAGTTTACAAGTTCTTTTATAGACTTGTCTTTTAATTCGCGTAAATGCATATTGGTGGGTTCTTTATTACAATTGTCATACTCAAAGTCGCTTTGATCGTTGAGTGAGGTTGGTTGAATATAACTAAGGATTAGTTGGCTTTATAAACTAGCAGTTCACTGGCATAGCGTCCAGTGTTTATACAAAATAAATTCAAAAAAAGGGCAAAAAGCCCTTTTTTTAGTTCTAGTCTATTAGATGTTGTTATCTAAAAACTCGATAAGTTGTGTTTTTGAAAGTGCACCAACTTTAGTTGCAGCAACTTGGCCATCTTTAAAAAGAAGCAAAGTAGGGATGCCACGAATACCAAATTTAGGCGGAGTGCCAGCATTTTGGTCAATATTAAGTTTAGCAACAGCAACACGACCGTCGTATTCATCAGCAACTTCGTTAAGGATAGGGGCGATCATTTTACAAGGTCCGCACCATTCAGCCCAGAAGTCTACTAGTACAGGCTTGTCTGATTGTAATACGTCAGCTTCAAAGCTATCGTCAGTAATTTGGATTATTTTCTCGCTCATTGCGCTCTCCGATTTAGTTAGGCGAAATATTTAGTGCGTATTTAAACACTCTTGTTTCTTATTGCAAGTTTAAACGTTATGCTTAAACGCTATGACTAAGACACATTTAACCGATAAAAAGTTTTCAGACTTTGCTATCGCACCGGAAGTGGTTGCCGGTCTAACCGAGAATGGGTTTGAATATTGCACACCTATTCAAGCAAAATGCCTACCTTTTATTTGTGACGGACGCGATATTGCGGGCCAAGCACAAACGGGTACAGGCAAAACGTTGGCATTTTTAACTGCCACGTGCCATCGGTTATTACAATCTAGCAAAGCACCTAGTAAACATCCAAGAGCCCTGATCATGGCCCCTACTCGGGAGCTTGCGATTCAGATACACAAAGATGCAAAAATTTTAGCGCCACACTGTAATCTTAACTTAGGTTTAGTATATGGTGGCGAAGATTACGAAAAACAACGTGCACAATTAGAAAAAGGCGTAGATATTTTAATTGGTACGACAGGTCGTTTAATCGATTTGTACAAGCAAGGCTGTTACACCCTCAATGAAATTGAGGTTGTCGTGCTTGACGAAGCCGATCGTATGTTCGATTTAGGCTTCATAAAAGATATACGTTATATGTTTGATCGTATGCCAGATACATCAAAGCGATTAAACTTATTATTTTCTGCGACTTTATCGTACCGCGTACAAGAGCTTGCTTTTGAACACATGACTAACCCAGAGCATGTTCAAATTGAGCCTGACGTAAAAACCGGTAAACGCATAAAAGAAGAGTTATTTCATCCTTCGCAAGAAGATAAAATTAAGCTTTTATTAACTTTGATCGAAGAAGAATGGCCAGATAAAGCCATTGTATTTGCAAACACTAAGCACAGTTGTGAAACCGTGTATGCGTGGTTAAAAGCTGACGGCCATCGTGTTGGTATGCTAACAGGTGATGTAAATCAGAAAAAACGTCAAAGCATCTTAGCGCAATTTAGCAAAGGCGAATTAGACTTTTTAGTTGCAACCGATGTTGCCGCGCGTGGTTTGCATATACCAGAAGTAAGTCATGTATTTAACTTTGACTTACCTGATGACTGTGAAGATTATGTTCACCGCATTGGTCGAACAGGTCGTGCGGGTGCATCAGGGCATGCAATAAGCTTTGCATGTGAACAATATGCTTATAACCTACATGAAATTGAAGAATATATAGAGCACAGCATTCCTTTATCTCATTATGATAAAGCCGCTTTGTTAGACGACCTAACTAAGCCTATTATTCAAAGAAAGCGCAACTATTCAAATGGTCCTCGTAATCGTAGTAATAACAACGGACGTCGCCCAAATAATAGTTACCAAAAAGGACGGTCGTAATAAACCGTTTGCATAAGTAGTAGTAACTAGAGGTTTTTGAACGGTGGGGCAACTTATACCGCAAAAAAATGTATACGCAGTTATTGATTTGGGATCAAATAGCTTTCATATGCTTATTGCCAAATCAGTGGCTGGCGGTTTACAAACGATTGGTCGCGTAAAACGCAAGGTTAGGCTAGCCGCCGGGCTTGATAAAGATAATGTATTAAGCACCGAGGCTATGCAGCGAGGCTGGGAATGCCTCGCGCTTTTTGCTGAGCGTTTACAAGATATTCCAAATCAAAATATTACCATAGTAGCTACAGCTACATTACGCTTGGCAACTAATGCTGAAGTGTTTAAAGCGCAAGCTGAAAAAATTCTTGGCCATAAAATCAACGTTATTAGTGGTGAACTAGAAGCGCGTACCATATACAAAGGTGTAGCGCACACTTCAGCTTGTACCGGCAAACAGCTCGTTATTGACATTGGTGGTGCAAGTACCGAAGTAGTGATTGGTAAAGAATTTGATGCCCTTTTATACAAGAGCCTCAACATGGGGTGTGTTACTTACCTTGAGCGTTATTTTAAAGATTGCTTATTAACACATAGTAATTTCAATACCGCTATAAAGGCCGCTCGAGCTGTTATCGATAATATAGCACCTGAATACAAAGCCGCAGGGTGGCAAATTGCATCAGGCGCATCAGGTACAGTGCAGGCTATTCAAGAAATAATGGTGGCACAAAACCTTGATGATCTTCTTACTTTAGAAAAACTAAATTCAATAAAAGAGCAATCAATTGCATTTAAAACTATTGCTGCGTTAGACCTACCAGGTTTAAGCGAAGACCGTCGATTGGTCTTTGTATCGGGTCTTGCTATTTTGATTGCTTTGTTTGAATCATTAAATATTGAAAAAATGGGGCTTGCAGGCGGTGCACTTCGTGAAGGTGTTTTATATAGCATGGTGCCAGAGTTTCATAATAGCGATATAAGAAAGCGAACAGTTGATGGGTTTATGAGTCGCTACCATGTTGACCAAAAACAAGCATCACGAGTTTCTAGTTTAGCTATTGAGCTCGCACAAAGCATTAATGAAGATTGGCCAATTAATCACTTAAATGGCTTACCCCTGTTAAAAGCCGTTGCGCAGTTACATGAAATCGGCTTACTAATAGAGTATAAGCAGTATCATAAGCATACAGCGTATATTCTAGAAAATACCGACATGCCTGGTTTTTCGCAATCAGAGCACAGGTTAATTGTGGCAGTAGCCGATGCGCATCGCTCTGATATACCAAAAGACAGCTTTAGTACGTTAGGTGCAAACAACCTTCTTGCGCAGTACATCGTAAGATTACTGCGGGTATCTGTTATTTTGTCAATGAGACGACAAGATGATGTCCTGCCAAACTTTGAATTAACTGCTAAAAATGAAGTTTTAACACTAACATTCGAAAATAACTGGTTAAAAGAACATCCATTAATGGCTAGTGAGCTACAGCAAGAGTCTAAACAGCAAAGTAAACTTGGTTGGAAGCTAGTCGTTCATTAAGTAAAAAGGCCCTTGCGGGCCTTTTTAGTGTTTAAAGTAATCGTTTCGATTAAAATACGTGCGAACAGCATGTTTTTTCACATTTCCTTCAAAAAAGGGTTGATCTGTTTTTGGATCTCCCTATAATGCGACCCCACTGAGACGGCAGAGCAGGCAACGCTTAGCGAGGCAAGCAAACCACTTAGTGAGTCGAGTGAAACTTAGGTTTAGATTTTTATAAAGTTTAAAATTAAGTGTTGACAAAAACACAGGAAAGCGTAAGATTCGCTTCCCTTGAGTCGCTAAGGCAACTCAAACGTTCTTTAACAATATAAAGCAATCATCTGTGTGGGCACTCGTACAGATTGAGTTCTAACAGCCAAACTACTTCGCTCTTTATTGAGCAAGTAAGGAGGCAAACAAATTAGAGTCTCAATTGAAACTGAGTGACCAACAGAATAATTACTTAAGTAGTTATTCAGCACAGTCAATTCAATATCGAAAGATATTAAATAAATTCAGAATTCATTGAGCTGTCGAAAGACATAAAACTTTTTAATTGAAGAGTTTGAT
>Ga0310124_10000015_pt1 | contig 129483 bp, 115 predicted proteins | sample CB11b_AW_Bot5_MG_FD_203507 | JGI IMG/M metagenome (GOLD analysis project Ga0310124, IMG submission 203507) | Marine microbial communities from Western Arctic Ocean, Canada - CB11b_AW_Bot5 | ecosystem: Environmental > Aquatic > Marine > Oceanic | place: Canada: Western Arctic Ocean | collected... | reverse complement strand
ACCCCGCGCCCCCCCCCCCCCCCCGCTCACCACCCCCCCCACCACCCCCGGGGGGGGGGGGCAACGTCACACGCCTGGCATCACGCCACGCGGCGATCCTCTCGGTCACAGACGCGACATCTGCTCACTCCTCTCTCGCGCTGCCGGGCGGCCCACGCACGCGCGAAGTCTCGCGGGCCCGACGCTCACCAATGGCGTAGAGATATTCGGTCGTCCGGATAAAAATCTGTCCGTCAGAAATTGCCGGAGAGCTCAGCACATAGTCGTCTAGCGCGTTCTCGGACAACACCTCGAACTCCGGGCCGGTCCGAAACACGGTCGTCAACCCACCCTCACTGGTGATGTAGATCTTGCCGTCGGCGATCACCGGCGAGGCACTGTATGTTCCGGTTTGAATCCGTTGCCGGCCGTAGGCCAACTCCCCCGTATGGAGGTCGTGGACATGAATGATTCCTTGGTCGTTGACAAGGTAAAGATACTCGCCATCGCTGACCGGAGTCGGGACGTCCGGTCCGTTCTCCGCTTCCCAGAGAACATGCGAGCCCAGAACGTTGCCACGTCCGCCGGCTCGGAGAACCAGGAGTGGGCGTACGCGGGTAGGCGCAATGACAATGTCGCCCACCGTCACCGGCGACGCGATGATCCGATAGGCGCCCTGCCGTCGAGGGTTTAGGCCGTCGGCCCGCCAGAGTTCGCGACCTGTGTCGGGGTCATGACCGGTGACAGCATCGCCCCCTGTGATGACGATCTCGGTACACCCGTCGTATTCGAGCAACGCCGGCGTCGTATATGAATCGGGCGACTCCCGCCTGGCCTCGGTCGGTCGCTCTTCACGCCACTTGGTCTCGCCCGTCTCGGCATCGATCCTCAGCACATAGGAGGGATCGTCAGTGCGCATTCCATGGAGAACCTGTATGTAAAGGGCACCATCATGGAGGAGCGGCGACGACGCGTAACCCCAGTTGAGCCCAAACGGTCCGTAGTCGGTGGGGATGTCTCGTGACCAGCGCTCGTTCCCGTCGAAATCGAATGCCTTCAGGACGCCGGTCCCGGTCATCACCCACACATGCACGCCATCGGTCACCGGCGAGGGCGACGACATATTCTGTTTGCGAAGGCGGCGGTTTCCGCCACTGAGAAAGCGCGTCCATACCGGTTGTCCACTGTCACGGTCGAGACACCAAAGCTCGAGTGTCTCGTCGTTGATCGCGACGTTGAGAAAGATGCGGTCATCCCAGATAACTGGGGTCGAACCGCTCCACGCGGGAAGCGCGAGCTTCCACGCGACGTTCGTGTCGCGATCCCATTCCACCGGCACCGACTCGATGCTGACGCCGTCACGGGTCGGCCCCCGCCAATTCGGCCAGTTCTCCGCCAAAGCCTGGCTCGTGAAGCCGCAGCCTAGCACGATGGCTGTCGTCCCCAGCGTCGTGAAGCTCACCATCATCCGTCTCGCCACCGCGGTAGGCCGCTTGCTCCACATTGGCCGTCTTCCATCGCAATTCTGACGCATGTCCATACTGATTACCGTCCCGCGAGCTCGAGAAGAAAGGCGTATTGAAGCGCGGTTTCCCGGTAGCGTTGGTATCGTCCCGACGCACCGCCGTGGCCGGCCTCCATGTTCGTCTTGAACAAGAGCAGGTGGTCGTCTGTCTTGACCGCGCGGAGCTTGGCCACCCACTTCGCGGGCTCCCAATACTGCACCTGCGAGTCGTGCAGACCGGTCATCACCAACAGGTGTGGATAGGCGCCCGCGACAACATTGTCATAGGGCGAATATGACTTGATGTACTCGTAGGACTCCCGCTGATCGGGATTCCCCCACTCATCGTACTCGCCGGTTGTGAGAGGGATACTCTCGTCCAGCATGGTCGTCAGCACATCTACAAACGGCACCTGCGCCACGACTCCGTGGAAAAGATCAGGGCGAAGGTTCATGACCGCGCCCATCAGCAATCCGCCGGCGCTGCCGCCCATTGCAAACAGCCGATCCGGGGTCGTGTAGCGCTTGTCTACCAGATGCTCAGCACACGCGATAAAGTCGATAAACGTGTTTCTCTTCCGACCCAACTTGCCGTCGTCATACCAGCGCCGACCCAGCTCTTGCCCGCCACGCACATGGGCAATCGCAAACACGAATCCGCGGTCGAGCAAACTGAGACGCGGTGACCGGAAACCCGCGTCCATGCTGAGTCCATACGACCCATAGCCGTAGAGGAGGAGTGGACTGGTCCCGTCTCGAGGCGTGTCGCGCCGCGAGACGAGCGATATTGGGACCGCCGTGCCATCGGCCGCGGTCGCCACGACCCGCTCTGCCCGATAGTCATTCGTATCAAACCCGCCGAGCACCTCCTCCCGCTTGAGTAGCGTTCGCTTTCGCGTGCGCATGTCGTAGTCATATTCGGAGGCGGGCGTGGTGAGCGAGCTGTAGCCGAACCTGAGTATGGCCGTATCGGAAATTTTGTTGTGCGCGTCGATATACGCCTCATACGTTGGGTCGGGAAACTCGACATCGTGGCTGTGGTCACCATTCCACGGTGTGATCCGAAGCCGAACCAGACCGTCCGCGCGCTCTTGGATCACCAGATGGTCACGAAACAGCTCGAACGTCTCGATCAGGACATCGTCTCGATGAGCAACAACGGTTCGCCATCGGTCAGGATCGCCGGAGCGCGCGATATCGTCCAGATCGGGTTCCGAGCCGGTCGAGGAGGGAGTCTCTAGTAAACAAAAATTTTGTGCGCTCTTGTTACTACGCACATAGAAGCGATCACGATAGTGATCGATGTGATACTCGTGCCCGGTCTCACGGGGAAGAAACACGTGAGGGGGACCGTCGGGACGTTCGGCGTCAAGCACGTGATACTCGGACGTCAGGGTCTGATAGGTACCGATGAGGATATATCGTCGTGACCGGCTCTTTCCCACTCCACACGTGAAGGTCTCGTCATCCTCTTGAAAAAGACGCTCATCCGTCGCCGCGTCGTCGCCGAGCCGATGCCGAAGTACCTGATACGAGCGAAGCGTCGTCGGGTCCTGTTTCGTGTAAACAATCGTCTGATCGTCATTGGCCCACACAAAGTTTCCGGTGACATCAGGAATGACGTCGGACAGCGCCGCCCCCGTCTCGAGGTCCCGCACGCGAATGTCATACAACCGTCGCCCGACGGTGTCGATCGCGTAGGCCAGCAGGCGTTCATTGGGACTCACCCCCACGGCGCCCACATCGCAATACTCGTGGCCCCTGGCCACCGCATTCACATCAAGCGTGACGTGCTCGACCGGCGTGACCCCACTCTCGGAATCACTCGGGCGGCCTGGATGTACGGGCGTTCGGCAGTAGATCCGGTATTCGAGTCCATCCTCATATCGGTAATAGTAGCTATGGGTACCTTCGCGATACGGCACCGACACGTCGTCCTGCTTGATGCGGCCCTTGATCTCGTCAAACAGCGCGTGTTGTCGCTCGGTTGTGTGACCAAGACGCTCTTCAACGTAGGCGTTTTCGGCTTCGAGATACGCGACAACCGCGGGGTCCTCTCGTTGACGGAGCCAGTGATAGTCGTCGATCCGTACGTCGCCGTGCCTCTCGTGACGATGACGGCGCCGGGCCGCTCGAGGTCCGCCAGTCTTCGGGTGCATGGCTCAGTCCTCGGTCTGCTATTCGGTGCGGAGCGCGGCCAGAAGGGGCGAGCGGACCGCCACGAGCGTCGCGGCCAATGACGCGACAAAACCGACCACTACCACCGACACCAGGAGGACGCTGAGCGAAAGAATCGGAAGCCCGCCGCCTCGTTCCAACCAAGCAGGCGCAATGGCCACCAGTGCACACACGGTCCCGGCGACCAGTCCGGCCCCCAAGAGAAACGCGTTTTCCGCCACGACCATCAAGGACAGATGTCCCGCGTTGTAGCCCACCGCGCGGAGCAAGGCGAGCTCGCGACGACGTTCGAGGACATTACGCAACAGGACGGCGCCCAGACCTAGCGTGCCCAAGGCCAGCCCCAGCCCCCCTAGCGTTTGAAACGTCGCGAGGTAGGTGTTCTCGACCTGGTGAAACGACGCGAGACGATCAGACGCGGACACGACGTCAAACCCAAAGTCAGCCAGGCGATCTTCGAGCGCAGCGGAAACCACCCCGGTCTGCTCGGGCGCGGCGTCCGCGAGAAAAAACCGATAGCCATCGTAGTCCGGAAACACCCGCTGAAAGGCGGTCTCGCCAATGAGCAGCTCTCGTTGAAAAATACTGTCGACCAGCGCTGCCACGATCCGGAGACGGATCGGTCGATCAGTGTCGCGATTCAACAGGAAGTCATCCCCGACTTTCAGGTGCAGCGCATAGGCCAGGGATGTCGCGTCGGCGATCGCTGGTATCGCGCCATCGTCAAACACCCGGTCGAGCAGCAGCCACGGATTGGCTACCTCTGCATCGGTCTCGGCCAGACTGCTGGCGAACGAAAAGCGGGCCTCGGCGACAAACGCGTCGGTCGGGGCCAGGATTCGAGGGTCCTTGGCTTGATACAGGTTCAGACAACTGGCGTCTTCCCCTGGTCGCACCCGAAATCGGCTGAGGTTTACACCGGCGAGCGGCTCGCCCGGGTCGTAAAGATCGGTCAAGAACAGCGCATCGCGTCCGGCTGGGGTCGAGAGGTCGTGGGCGATCGGCAGCAGCGTATCGGCCAGCAAGGTATACCCGCCGGTGCCCGATGTCGGGTCAAGTGGATCACCACCACCGGCGCGATGAAACGCGTCGACGGCAACGATGATGAAAGTCGCCGATGCGATGAGCGCGATACACAGCACGCTCCGTCCGGGCCGCGATGTCGCATTTCGGAAACCGATCTGCGAGACAGACCACGGGTCGCGTGTGGTCCGATGCGACGCGGCGTGCAGCCACGCCCACGCGCCCGCCAGCATGGCGGCCAGCAACAACAGACCACCCCCAAAAAAGCCGGCGGTCGCGCTCATCAAGTCCGCCGCCGCCACACCCACTAGCATCATCCCGACCAGACTACACGCCACCGAAATTGACGTGGCACGGGAGATACCCGCTCTGGTGACGGGCGATGCGACCTCGGGCACGACTCCGGCCAACAGACTGCGCGGGGGGACAGGGATCAACGACCGGAGGGTCCATGTGATCGAACCGACCGCCGCCGCGACACCGCCGCCGGCCCCGACCAGCAACCACTCCGGCGCCACATGCAAACTGAGCCGCGTCGTCCCCACCGCGCCTACCCACCACGTCCGTAGCCCCCACATGATGAACTCAGCGTAGCCAACCGCCCCGGCCACCCCGACCAGACCGCCGACGGTGGCGAGGACCAGTGCCTCGATGGTGAACAGACGCCAGATGGCGCTCGGGGGGTAGCCGGTGGCGCGAAGCAGGCCGATCTGCGCGAGCCGCTGTTCGACCCCGAGCCGAAAGAACAGACTCGCCAGAAGTAGCGCGGACACCACAAGAAAGAAGCTGAAATAGATAAAATACAGACCGAAGTCTGTCGCCCCTGACGACGACTCGAGTGCCAGCGCCCGTGCTGGGTAGACGACAAAACCCACTGCCAGGGGGTCGATGGTCACACCCAACTCGGTGCGAAATCTGTCGGCCTCGGTCACGACGTCGCCCTCAGGGCGCAACCGGACGGACGTCAACGCGCCCCATCGCGAGGCCCACAACCTTTGGGCTGCCTCGAGTGATAAGAACACCTTTGGAGTCGTGCCGTACTCGTCCCAATAGTCCTCGTCCTTGGGACGGATCAAACCGAGGTCAAATTCGAACGGCGGGTCCCAGGACACCAGGTCGGTGGCTTCCGTAATACCGGGATAATCAGGGGCCAGCGCCGGGTCCGCCGCCGCCCCTTCGATGGGAACAACGTCAATCACACGTAGCGTGGTTTCTCGGGTGACGAGTCGGCCCTCGTCCTCCCAGAGATGATAGACAAGCTCGAGGTCGTCACCGGGAGCCGCCGCGAGGTCGTCCGCCGCCCACTGGTTCAACACGACCGGAATAAATTCCTGGTCGGCATCTGTCATCGGATCTCGCGTCGTCACCAACTCGAGGTCGAGTCCTGCAACCAGCGAGTAGGGGGTGACGAGGTCTCCATGCCGGATCTCGTTCGCCAGATACGTCATCACCGGCTCGACCCCTAACCCCAGCCGTGCCGCCGTGGACTGCACAGCATCCGCGGTGGCGTCGTTCACAAGACCGGCCGCCGCCTCGAGCGAAAATACGCCGCGGTCGGGTAAGTCGCGAACCTCGAGACCGATATCGTCCAGTGTGGCAACCTCGCGCAGTGCGTCTTCCGCGGCCGCCAACCGCTCTGCCTGGTCGCCCTCAACCATCGCCGTCGAGGGCTCGGACAGGAGGAACGTGTTGACCCGGCCTTCTTGTTCGATCTCCTGCTGCAAACGCGTCAGGGACACAAAGACCGATCGGGCGAGCCCCTGCTGGGGCCGAAAAGAGAACTCGCCTTGTTCCTCGGGCACGAGCACCCGCTGGACGGTGAGACGTAAGGTTCGGCCGAGATCGTCTTTCCGGCCGTGTAGCGAGCTAATGGGCACCGCCGACGGCATCGCTACCCTTACCAGCAGCGCATCGTCGGCGGCGGCTTCCAGCTCGCGCGCGAGCCCCGGACTCACAAACACGCCGTTTCGCTCCAGACTCAGGTCGGAGGACTCCACGCCGTGAAACTGCCAGAACCGTTCGTCGACGCCATAGACCTGAACAGCGGAGGCCCGGCGGCCGCTCGATTGATGGGTCACAAACCCTTCCACCGCGATCAAGGGGAGGGCATCGCCAAAAGACAGGCGGTCTGGGGCCGCAGCAATCAGCGCGTCTGCGCGTTCTTCTGGGACAAAATTGAGGCTCGTCACGACCATGTCGACCGCCCCGAGACGCTCGACGGCCAATGCTCTCAGGCTGCCGCGAACGGACGCCCCCACCAGCAGGGCTCCGGCCAGCACCGCCACGGCGACACCCACGCCCGCCACGACCGCCAGGTTTGTCTGCCAGAAGTGTGTGACGTCACTCCGAATTAGCGACCGTAGACTCATCGTGAGGCCTCCGTCAGCGCCGCACCGTGTCGAGATGCTGCTCGTTCAATCGATACCGGGTCTCGCACCGGTCGGCCAACAATTCATTGTGGGTTACAACGACCAGAATGGTCTGTTGGGCTTTGTGCAACCCGAAGAGAAGCGAGGACACCGCGTCCGCCGAACCCTGGTCGAGGTTCCCGGTCGGCTCGTCACAGAGCAGCAACAGCGGCTCACGAATAAGCGCGCGGGCCAGCGCGACGCGTTGACGCTCGCCGCCGGACAATTCGGCGGGCCGATGGTCAATCCGTTCCGTCAATCCAACCTGCTCGAGCAAACCACGCGCGCGCTCGGTCGCGCCTGGATCTGTGTCGGTCACCAGGGTCGGGACCAAGACATTTTCGAGCACCGTACACTGCGGGAGTAAGAGATGATCTTGAAAAACGAACCCGACGCGGGTATTACGAAAGGTGGCGAGCTCTCGCTCGGCCAACGCGAACGGGTTGTCGCCGTCCAACGTCACGACACCACTCGTGGGCGGGTCGAGCGCCCCGAGAATGTAGAGCAGGGTGCTCTTGCCGCTTCCCGACGGACCGACAATCGATGCAGAGTCCCCGCGATGGAGCACCAAGGAAACGTCGGTCAGGATCGGCAGCGGCCCGCGAGGTGTCGGATAGTGCTTGCTGAGCTCTTTGACTTCCAGCACGTTATTGACACCGACCATGCATCCCGGCTGGGCCGCGAGTACCGGCGGTCTCCTGACGAGGCCTCGTCGAGACTTGGAATGTTCTGTTGACGTGCTCTGAGCCGGTCGGCTCAGAGCACGCAGACGACTACGACGCGACTTGATAGGCGCGGGGCCGGAAGAGGAAGTCGACGATATTGCCTTCGTGCGGCTGCAGCCAATTCAGCTTGATTGTCGGGATCGGTCCAATGTTGAGCCGATCAATGTTACGAGCATCGAGCACCGACTGCTGGAACGCCTTGTCATTTGTCAAAACGGTCGCCACGAGGGTCGAACCGATTGCCCCCAGCATCTTCTCCTGCGGGCACTCGACAACCGTCACGAACGGAAACATGTACTCCTTCTTCGAGGCCGCCACCTCCGGTGAGGCACAGTGCACAACTGTCGGTCGCAGATAGTCGCATCTTTCTCGTTGCACGAGTCGACCATCCGCGCCGTCGTGAAAGCGAGCCGTGACTTCTTCGGCCCCGGTCTCTCCCACCACACTGTCTATATCAGCTGATATCGCCTTGGCCTGCCCTGGCACGGTAAACGCCGCGAGGGCGGCATCCGGGTCCTCGGGCGGACGGGGCGCAACCGGGCCGAGCCGTTCTGCGAGGGCTTCGGCAATCTCCTTCGTGTGACGTGGCGCCCAGATTCCTGAGCAATTGATACAACTCCGACCGCTGTTGACCAGCACACTGTCAACCATGAGATCAACATACTGTTCCCAGTTGTCGGCTTCGTCGTCCCCCAGCAGGATCTTGCTAAATCCCGGGCCGTGCACTTGGACCCCGGCTTGACCGGCGTACTGCTCGACCGTGGCCGTGCCTCCAAAGATGAGACTGCGAGAACAACCGTTGAGAACCGCAGCCCCAACCTCCCCGAGCCCGGGATAGAGCGAGATCGCTTCCCGCGGAATACCGGCCTCAAAGAAGGCCTGGGTCATACGCCACGGCGTCCAGGGTTCCTGAGGTCCAGGCTTGAGCACGAGACCGATCTGCAATGGAATAATCGGTAGCCACAGGCTATGGACGCCTGGCGAGTTGGAGGGCAGCACCATCCCCAGCACTGGCGTCGTCGCTTGGTAACTGCGCATCACCCCGTCTTCTTCGCCGTAGCCACGCGACAAAATGTCAGGGTCCAGACGACGGGTGAGCGAACGAAGGATCTCGTCAATATGGTCCAGGACAAACCGGAGCTTCTCCATGTTCATCCGACACATATGTTCGGGGAGACCGGTCGTGGCTGACTGCTGACGAACAAACTCGTCGGGCGTCTGACTGCCGTCGCCCAACGGTAGCTCGGCCGATGAAAAGAGCTCCGCCCCCTTTTTCACCATCGCCAGCAGGTCAGCCGCAGGCACCTCTCGCAACGCCTCCCGGGCTCGCTCCGCCTTTTTCATATCGCGGGCGACGATCCCGGGGTTCGCCTGACTGACCTCTGCGACGGGCTCGCCGGTGTCAAAACGCGACACCTGATCGAGCTCGAGACTCTTATACGGTTTCCCCCAACGGAGGATCGGAAAGTGAACCACCTAGATACCGTCTGCAAGTTCGATCGAAATGGTTTCGCACAGCCCTTCCAGGGTGCGGTGATCGTCATCACCCGCCTGGACGGAGAACTGGTAGGTACCGGGCTCAAGGGCCATCTCGATGGTATTGGAGCCGTCGCCAAAGTGAATCCAGGGATCGCTTTGGGGAATGACCTCGCCCACCGGCAAACACTCGGCATTCACGCCAAGATGATAGTGACCCATGTCGGCACGGGGGGTCTCTACCTCTTCGGGAACCGGCGAAATTTCGAAGTCCTCGCTGCCGAATTCAAAGGTGAGAGGCACGTCGACGGAAATCTCCGCGCCATCTTGCGGATACTCGAAGAAGACCCGTCCGGTCTGGGCGGGCGCATCGACAACTTCCTCAACAGGCTCCGAGGCCATGTCGGTCGCCTCGGACATCATTTCCTCTTCTCCACCGCACGCCCCGGCCACAAGCGGAGTCACCAGCAATACCGCGATCTTTGCTACATCCTTCATCGAATTTCTCTCCTTCGCGTCGTCAGTACTCGTTAGTACACACCAACCGTCGTTGACGTCCCAAGCTCGCTAAACGGACGGACCCCACTCACACCATCCCACGGATACAGCTCACAGGGCCGCTCGCGCTCGCCCTCATCCCGCTCCAAAAAGCGCGGCACAAAGAATTCTTTGGTGAGCGTGGTCAACATCACGCGACCGGTCTCACCGTATGCTTTGACCTCATCTGGATCGTCCGGGTCAACCACTTGTAACACCGCTCGCGGCTGAGGAGCGTAATACGTAATCTTGTAACCATTCTCGGCGCCACTCGGGGGACTGGCCGCCAAGCCCATCAGCGTGTTGCCGTAGGTGGGTGTCATATAGACGCCCTCCAGCAGCTCTTCCTGGGCGAAGCGGTTCCACTGGGGCGTAAACTCGGTGCCACCAGCGAAAATGCCAGTAATCCCCGCTTCGGCCACACTTGACCCGTCAGCTTCTAACCGATTGGCAAGCGCCTCGATGAGCTTTGGTGTCGAAAACATGCACTTAACGTCGTGCCCCGCGGACAAGATGGTGATGGCTTGATCAATGACGTGTTCTTGATAGGCCTTCAGATGATCCATCCAGCCCTTCTTGATCAGCTTGACGACCCAACGAGGGTCGAGATCCACGCAAAAGCATATGCCGCCTCGTTGATGCGCCAGATGCTCCACAGCGAGACGCAAGCGGCGCGGTCCACTTGGTCCGAGCATCAACCAGTTGGCGCCAGTCGGAAATTTGTCGTCGGGCAGCGTCTTGGAGAATAGCTCGTAGTCGGTGCGGAAGTCGTCAATCGCCACCCGGCTCTTGGGGATACCGGTCGTGCCCCCGGTTTCGAAGACATAGACGGGTTTGTCGGCGCAGCCCTTGGGGACCCAACGGCGAACAGGACCGCCCCGGAGCCATTCATCCTCGAAATGGCCAAATTTTGGAAGGTCGTCGAACCCGCGAACCTCGGTTCGAGGGTCCCAGCCCGCCTTTTCGGCCCAGCCCAGCCAAAACGGGCAGCCCGTGGCCGGGTCGAAGTGCCAATCGATTACTTCACGCACCCAGGCGTCGAGCTGCTCGCGCGGAGCCCCGCCGTTCTGTTGTAATGGGGTCTTCTGGACCATCATCAACCCTGGATCTTACACCAGCCGCCCACGGTGAAAAGTCTCCGATTTTTTGGCTGGCGGGCTATCGGTCTATTGGCGGTCCTGGTCAAAGGCTTCGACCTTGGCCGCAAAGACAAAATCGCTTTCGGTCAAGCCATCAATCTTATGCGTCCACATGGTGACTCGCACCTTACCCCACGTCAGGAAGATGTCCGGGTGGTGGTTTTGCTCTTCCGCGAGCTCGCCCACTTGGTTGGTAAAGTCGAGGGCCTGGCGAAAATCGTCAAAGACAAACTCCTTCTCAAGATGGTGCTCGTCGACAACCCGCCAGCCACCACCGAGGTCCACCGAAAGCACTCTGAGCTGTTCACCCGCCAAGGCAGGTACGCCGCCGCGACAGGGCACACACTCTTTCGCCGCTAGGTTGCTCATCAGAACCGCCTCTCACGTCGGTAGAACCTGTGACTCGTCCCGACGTATAGTCAAAGTCACCACACTCCATCAGGAGACACGACATGGCCGAAAAGAAGCCACAGACATACGCGAATCACGCAAAGCTCGTTCCGATGTATCACTACGTCGCCGGGCTCATCGTGATAACCAATCTTGGAGTCGCACTCTATCAGGCGGCGACGAACTTCTCATTGAGCTCGGCATTTCACGCGCTCGTAGCGTTTGCCTTTGTGGTGGTCGCCTTATTCGCCCGGGTGTTCGCTCTCGGGGCCCAAGATCGAGTCATCCGCCTCGAAGAGCGGATGCGAATGCAGGAGGTGTTACCAGACGACCTCAAGTCTCGGATCGATGACATCACCACCCCTCAGCTCATTGCCCTGCGCTTTGCGCCCGACGAGGAGCTCGCCGACCTCACCCGAAAAGCTCTGGACGGCGAACTCGCCGACCAGAAAGCCATCAAGCAGGCAATCACAACCTGGCGCCCGGACTATCAGAGACTCTGAGCCGTCAACGTATCGGCCATCCGATTCGAAGCAAGCCACAGACCTCCGTCAACGACGAGGGTCACACCCGTGATGTAGGACGCTGCGTTCGAGCACAAAAAGAGTGCACTCTCGCTGACATCCTCAATCCGCCCCAATCGGCCGAGCGGCGTTGCCCGCTCGGTCTTTTCTCGCGGTAGTCCGACGAGCAAGCGTCGCACCCCCTCCGTCTCGGCGATCGGACCGGGAGCGATTCCGTTCACACGAATCCCGTGTCGTCCCCACTCGACGGCCAGGACCCGAGTCAGTGCGTCGACGCCAGCTTTCGCGGCCGAGACGTGAAGTTGAGCGGCCGTGCCCACGTAGTGCAGCGTGGCGCTGATATTGAGGACGACGCCCCCGCTTTGTTTGAGATGGGGCAGCGCCGCTTTTGCCATATGGAACGTGCCCTTGAGATCGATGTCGACAACGGCGCCAAACCCGTTGGGAGATAGGTTCTCGGCCAGGCACAAAAAGTTTCCGGCCGCGCCGTTGACAAGGATGTCGAGACCGCCGAGTCGTTCGACCGTTTCGGATACCGCCGCCTCTACCGCCACAGGATCTCGTACATCGGCCGTTACGGCAGCCGCCCGCCGGCCAAGAGCCTCTATCTCGCCAGCCGTGGGTGCAAGATGCTCGGCCTTGCGGCTCGTGATGGCGACATCGCAACCATGCTCCGCGAGAGCAAGGGCAATTCCGCGACAGATACCGGTTCCGCCACCGGTCACTAGCGCGGTCTTTCCTTTCAACAAGTCCCGTTCAAACGCCATGGTCGTACCTCCCTTACAATCTCCCCAGTTTGCGGATCCTCACTAACGCATTTCCACTCTGGGTTCTCACCGCGAGCGGGCTCGCGCTGGTCGAGCCAGCGCTCTTCACGTGGTTCAGCGGCGCTCTGATCCCCCTCGGGCTAGGCCTCATCATGCTGAGCATGGGGCTCACGATCGACATCGCTGACTTTCGTCGAGTAGCGCATGAACGCACTCGTATACTGCCTGGGATCGCGCTTCAATATACGCTCATGCCCACGCTTGGTTGGGCTATCGCCGGGCTCTTCGACCTCCCCACGCCATTCGCCGTCGGCCTTATTCTGGTCTCGTGCTGTCCGGGGGGCACCGCGTCGAACGTCATCTCGTTCCTCGCCCGAGCCGACGTCGCACTCTCGGTCACCATGACCACGGTGTCGACTCTGCTGGCCGCGATGATGACACCGCTCCTCACCGAGCTCCTCGCCGGCGACCGAGTGCCGGTGCCGGCCGCCGGACTCCTGCTAGACACTGTCCAAGTTGTTTTGCTGCCCGTCGCGCTGGGTCTGGTGCTTCAAAGCCGGTTCCCTGCGGTGTGTCACCGCATCCGTCCGGTCGCGCCCCTCGTAGCGGTCGTCGCCATTACGTTGATCGCGGCGTCTGTCATCGGGGCCAACCGACAGAACGTGCTCGACGCAGGCCTTCGACTCGTCGGAGCCGTCGTGACCCTCCACATCGCCGGCTTTGTGAGCGGGTATGTCGCCGGACGACTATGTCTTCGCAGAGAGGTTGCCGCCCGGACCGTCGCCATCGAGGTGGGGATGCAGAATTCCGGGCTAGGAGTCGTCCTCGCCCAGCAGAACTTTGCGAATCCGCTGGTCGCGTTGCCATGCGCTCTGTCGGCCGTATTCCACTCGTTGGTGGGCAGTGTGGCGGCCGGTCTCTGGAGACTGCGGCCGACGCGGGATGGCTAGTGCACCGCCGTCTCGCCTTGACAGTGTCCGGGGGACATCCCGTCTGGCCGCAGCCGTGGTGACAGACTCCGCGTCAGCACTTCCGACAGGCCCGACGCATCGACGCGTGCTCCGTATCTCACGCCTCTCTCAGGGGACAGTGCGCTATCGTTCCACGTCCTTGGCGTGCTGGAGGAGATTGACTACTGCAGGGTCGAGCCCAAGCGCGTGGACGGCCCCGTGCGCTCGCTGCGACATTTTGCGCCGGGTCTTTCGGACGATGCTCATGACCTTGGCGGGGTCGTGACGGCCGGCGAACTCTAACGCATAGTGCTCGATAAAAACCAAGCAGGCGACATCTTCCAGGGTCTGGGCCTCTGGATCCGCCGAGAGCCGCTCTTTCCGCACGAGTGCCTGGACGCGGGCCACGTCGGCTGGGCCATAGCCAACGCGCTCCAGCAGCGCCCCGGCCGTCGCGGCATGATAAACCGCCAACTCCGTCCGCCATTGACGATAGCCGACACGACCGGCCGGGTAGGCCGTCCGAAGCGAAGTCCAGCGTCGAATGTGCTGACATCGGACCGCCAACCGAAGGGCTTCCGAAGCGTCCGGGCAAAAGTCAGCCAACCGGGCAGTCATCCGGCGTGCGTATACGAGCGCTTTTGGCTCGACCTCGCCGTCAACCAGCTCTAGGTTTGGGTCCTCACTATTGGCGCGGTCGAAGAGCCCCACCGCTTCCAAAAAACGTGACGACTTGCGATCGGCCAAGTTATTCGACCTCTCCGGCGACATAGCCTTCCTTCTCGCACAGCAACACGATCTGCTGCGCCGCCTCTTCGGCCGTCAGGTCGTCGGTGTCGATGACGATATCTGCGTCGGCCGGCGTTTCGTATGGGTCGGAGATCCCCGTGAACTCCTTGATGATGCCGGCGCGGGCCTTTGCATACAGCCCCTTCCGGTCACGTTGCTCGCATACTTCGACCGAGGTCGCGACGTGGACGAGCAAGAAACCACCTAGTGGCTCGATCATCGAACGAACCTCTTTGCGAACCGCGTCATACGGCGCGATCGGCGCACAGATCGCGATACCGCCGTTCTTTGTTATCTCGGACGCGACATACCCGATCCGCTTGATGTTCAGATCGCGATGCTCTTTTGAGAATCCGAGCTCCGACGACAAGTTTTTTCGTACGTGGTCGCCGTCGAGCAATGTCACCGGACGCCCGCCCATCTCTAGCAGCTTTACCAACACGACATTCGCGATAGTCGACTTTCCGGAGCCAGACAGACCGGTAAAGAACAGCGTAAAGCCCTGCTTGTGACGCGGTGGGTGACTCTTTCGCAGCTCGTCCGCCACATCCGAAAACGTGAACCACTCCGGGATGTCTTTCCCGAGGGCGAGCCGGTCCCGGAGCTCCGTACCAGAGATATTGAGAGTCCGGTTGCCCTCTGGCACTTCGTCGATCGGGGAATACTCGTCCTTGGCCTCGAGATAGACCATCAACTTGAACGGCACCATCGTGACGCCGAGCTCTTCTTCGTGTTGCCGTAACAGTTCCTGAGCGTCATACGGTCCGTAGAACGCGTTCCCGGATGAGTCACTGCCGGGCCCGGCATGGTCGCGCCCGACGATCAAGTGGGTGCACCCGTGGTTCTTGCGGATAATCGCGTGCCACACTGCCTCCCGGGGACCACCCATCCGCATCGCCAGGGGTAGGAGCGACAACATTGCCGTTTGGCTCGGGTATCGACGAAGCAATGCCTGATAGCACCGCACCCGCGTGTAGTGATCGACATCACCCGGTTTCGTCATGCCCACGACCGGGTGAATAAGAAGGTTCGCCTCGACCTCCTTTGAAGCGCGTAGTGTCAACTCTTGATGAGCCCGGTGCATCGGGTTCCGCGTTTGAAAGGCTACGACCTTTGTCCATCCGAGTTTTCTAAACTCGGCGCGCAGCTCGGCCGGCGTGTGTCGCAGCTGCCGGTAGTCGTAGTGGGTGACCGAGTCCAAACCAGTAATCGTGCCTCCGGCATGGAACGGATGTGTGCGGTCCAGAAGCTGCGCGACACCTGGGTGCTCGCGGTTGGTCGTACCAAAAACGGCTTGCGCCTCGGCTTCCCGGTCGGGCTGCCACACGTCCGCGACGTCGAGCACGGCGACCATCACGCCTTCGGCGTCACGCAACGCGAGCTTTGTGCCCTGTGCGAGGGTTGAGGCCAGTGCCTCCGGCACATCCAGCATGATCGGGACCGGCCAGAGTGTGCCATCCGCCAGTCTCATCTCCTCGCAGACCCGTGTGTAGTCCACCTTGTTTAAGAACCCCGTCAAGGGAGAGAACCCACCGTTCAGCAACAGCTCCAGGTCGCAGAGCTGGCGCGGTGTCAAGTCATATGACGGCCAGTCGCGGGATTGGGCTTTGATCTCTGCTGCTTGCTCTTGGTTGGCTTGTGGATTGATGAGGGCTCCACCGTGCGGAGCGATGAGATGGTCAGTCAAAGCAACGGTCTCCTGTGTCGTTCGAAGGGCGCGCGACGGTTGCGGCCCGCTGGGAGGGGTACGCGGTCGCACGCCAACGAGTCTGCCGGGCGAGGGATCCAACTGACAAAAGGTAACACGACCACAAGCGTGTACCAGTCGTGGCGGGTGTGAGAGCCGGGGGTGCACCGACAGCGGCGGACGCAGACGTCTTTCTCCCGCCACCGGGAGGTCCGGAGGCGTGCCCCTCCGCAAACAGCACAGGACGCGGCCACGCATCGGCGCGGCAGTCAAGGATCGCGGAAGTTTGCATTGGGCGATAGAGTCGTGCTCCGGCTTGCACTCTTCGCCGATCGCTCGGGCGAATCCGAACGAGTGAAATAGCCCTTTCTACAAGGAGAACATTCATGAAACGGCTCGTGACACACAGCACATTCGTGGCCTGCGCCCTACTGCTGGGTACGGCCGGACCGGCCGCGGCAGCCTGTGACGCAGACGGCGACGTGCAGTTTCTGTGCGGACCCGTGAGTCCGGAAGATCTGGCACCGGTCCCCGACTCACCCTGGGTCATTGTCTCGAGCATGGTGGACGAGGGGTCGCTCTATGTCGCCGACACCCGCACTCATACGGCAACGGTGATCTTTCCGGCCGATACATCGCAAGCGAGGCACGACACCGCGACGTACGGCACGTGCCCGGGGCCGGTGACACGCCAGTTCAGACCACACGGTCTCTATCTCCGCACCTCTGACGATGGTCCGCACACGTTGTATGTCGTCGGTCATGGGGCCCGGGAATCGATCGAAGTCTTCGAGCTCGACGCGAGCGGCGACACGCCGGCGCTTACGTGGGTCGGCTGCGCGGTCGCGCCGGAAGCCCTGGGGCTGAACTCCGTGGTTGCCCTGCCGGACGGTGGGTTTGCAGCAACGAGCCCGAGAACTGGCGACGTGTGGAAATGGCAGAGTACGATGGGGTGGAATCTCGTGCCGGGCACAGAGGACATTGGTCCGAACGGACTGGAGATCTCACCCGATGGGCAGTGGTTCTATATCGGCAGCTATGGCGCCCAATCATTGATCCGTTTGTCACGAGGACAGACCCCGGTCCAGATGGAAGCTGTCGAGGTAGGGTTCCATATCGACAACGTCCGCTGGGGCCCCGGCGAGACACTGTTTGCGACGGGCCATCTCGGCAGCACCCGAGCGGCGATTGGAGAGTGCATTAGCCAACGCCAGTGCGAAGGAGTCACCTCTCACGTGGTACAGGTCGATCTGCAGTCATTCACAGCCGAGGAAGTCGTCCGCTATCCGTCGAACGATCTGCTCATCCTCGGGACGGTTGCCATTCAGGTAGGCGACGAGATCTGGGTAGGCGGCGTTGCGGAAGGCGATCGGATCGCACGTTTCCCGGTCCCGACGCGGTAAACATGTGAATCAGTTGGACCGAGACCAACGGAACATGCCGGGGCCCATGCGTCGCCGGACGCGTGGGCCCTCTGGTCGCAACCGGCCTCCCGGTCATGCTTATGGGGTGCGCGCACGGTCGCGCACCTCTCTAATTCTCGTGGCCGGAAAGATGATAGCTGTCGGGGGGAAGACCCAGCACAAAGAAGTCGTTCAAGAGCGACTCCTTGTTGTAGACCAGCGGACTGGGATGAGGGTCTCCCGCTGACGAGCACCGGTAGATACAGTCGCCGGCCGCCACGTCCCATTCCATCGTGGGGCCGAGCCTCGGATACACGTCTGCGGCACCTTCAGCCAAGAGACAGAATTTTAGCGAGCTGCCAATCTTGAGACGCTCGGACACCTGATACGGCTGAAGGAACTGCTCGAGCTCCGGGCTGGGATGAGACACGCTCTCGACAATCCGCATCGGTCGCGTCGGGTCCGCGAGATGTGACCCGAGTCTTTGTGGTGCCCCCCCTTCTACCTGCTTCCATGCCCCGCGCCCGACCGCCGCGTAGTACGTGGAACCAACCGCTGGTGCCACGATGACACCAATGACCGGCTGGCTATGTTCGATGAGGGCGATGTTGATGGTGAACTCGCCGCTGTGTTTGATGAACTCCTTTGTGCCATCGAGTGGATCGACTAGCCAGAACCGGTCCCACGTCCGGCGCTCGTCGTAGGTGGCGGGAACTGACTCTTCGGAAAGATAGGGAATCGAAGCGTCGATCGCGTGCAGCTCCGGTTGGATAATTCGCTCAGAGGCCATATCGGCGGCGGTGAGCGGGGACCCGTCTGATTTTTCCGTGACCCACGCGTCTTGGCTCCGGTAGAGCTCTAACGTCGCGGCGCCCGCCCGTTGGGCTATCGCCGTTATGCGGTCCAGCGGGAGTTCATGCGTCTTCACGGGTAGGCGCAGTCTAACCCCAGGGTCCATGTGTGCACTCTGGTGTTCACCCTGGGGATGTGTCAGCCCCCCCCCCCCCCCGTGTTCTTCGCGCCGTCGAGAGAAGGGCCCGGTCTCTCGACGGCCACGAACGAAACGGGGTTGCGACGCGCACCCGCCAGACCCAGCTACTGTCCGTCTGCCAGCGCGGGCAGCGCCGCCGCTGATTCTGCCAGCCGCACAATTTGTGTGAAAGCGGGACGATAGCCAAACGTATCGGCGCCCTTAGCTTCCTGAGCAAGCGACAGCACGGTCTCGTAGTTGCCTTCGTGCACATACGGATCGCCACGAAGGAGCTGTCCAAAGAGCGCGACCGCAACCGCGAATCGCGTTTCTTCGGGAGCCGCTGTCACGCCGCTGACAACGTCCGCGTTCAGAATTGGGCGTTCCAGGAGACGGCTCTCCGTCGCCCCTGGCAACTTGTAGCGCACTCTCACAAGCGCCATCTCGTCGTCCCGAGCATAAGAAGTGCGGGGAGTCGGGAGGTCAGATCGCGGTTCGCCGTATCGTGACGGGTCAATGAGTCGACCGGCGCTGTCGAGAGTGGCGATCTCGTAGATCGCGGTCACCTCATGACCCGCCCCCATGTCTCCCGCATCTACCGCGTCGTTGCCGAAGTCCTCTCGCTGGAGAAGACGGGTATCGTAACCTATCAAACGATACTTCGCGACGAGTCGCGGATTGAATTCAACCTGGATCTTGACGTCGTTGGCGATCGGAAACAGCACGCTCGTCATTTCGTCGCGCAGCACCTTGCGTGCTTCTTCTAAACTGTCGATGTAGGCGGCGTTGCCGTTGCCCGCCTGGGCGATGGTCTGCATCAACTGGTCGTTGTAGTTGCCCCCACCAAATCCCAGAATCGACAGATAGATACCGGTTTCGCGTTTGCGCGCGACGAAGTCCTCGAGCCGCTCGTCGGACGTGACGCCAACGTTGAAATCTCCGTCGGTAGCGAGAATGACTCTATTGACAGCCTATTCGTCAAAATTCTGCTCGGCCAGGGCGTATGCCAGCCGTAGGCCCTCTCCGCCGGCCGTAGAGCCGCCGGCGCTAAGACGCTCTAGGGCGGCGCGAATGCGATGCCGCTCTGACCCGAGCGTTGGCTCGAGCACCGCCCAGGCGGCCCCGGCATAGACGACGATCGAGACCGTGTCCTCAGAGTGGAGCTGCTCGGTCAACATCCGCAATGACTGTTTCACCAGAGGCAGCTTGTCCGGGGTCGCCATCGACCCCGACACATCCACCAGAAAGACCAGGTTGGCCCTCGGTATCTCATCAGACACGAGGTCGTATCCCTTTAGGCCTAGATGAACGAGCTAAGTCTCCGAGTTCCAGGGAGTCGGCATCACAGTGGTGGAAATTGAGAACGGCGCGTCTCGGTCTTCCGGGATGGGATAGTCGTAGTCAAAGTAGTTGATGAGCTCTTCGACCCTGACCGCGTCGCGGGGCGGCAGGGTTTCGTTCCTCAAGGAGCGTCGCACTACCGCCAAGGACGCGGTATCCACGTCGATTAAAAATGTCGAGATCGGCGTGTCGGACACCAGCGTGACCGGGTTTGGCAAAGAGCTTTCATACCGTTCCCGGTCCAGTCGGCCGTACGCCAACCTTTGTAGCAGCTGCCCCCCCGATGGTCCCGCGGCCATCATTGCCGCGCTGGCCGGTGGCGCCATGCTCGGTGCGGGGGCTGGGGGAGGAGGAATGCCTAGCGCCGAGGACGCCCCCTGAGTTGATTGAGGGGCTACCCCTCGTCCCGCTTCTTCGACCGTCACTTCAGGCGAGTCGGAAGGCGGGGCCACCTCGGGTAGCTCTGGGCCGGCGCAGGCAGCGAGCGTGGTCATCACGACAAAGAACACGGGTCCACGAGTCTCGATCATGGCGGGTCTCCTCTTCCAAGCTCTCGGTCACAGGCGTCATGGGTCACCAACGTCTGACACGGACGGCATCCTCGTCGACTGGAGCGGCAGTAGCTTGTCTCCACGACGGCCTCTAGCCCCCTAGACACCCCAGGTCGGTCGACGGCCGTGTCTTTGCGCATCGCACGGTCAGCATCGAGCAGGCGCTACTTGACGGGGGCGGCTCGATGCTGCGACACTGATCCAGATGATTCGTCGTGCGGCTGCCAGGCTCGCTTGTTGTTGTTGCAGTTGTATGGAGGCCCCTGGGGCCCCCGAGCCGACGGTCGTGCGAGATTCGAGGATGACTCGATAAGCAACAACTCATAAGAAAACGCGCGAAACCGAAGGCCTGGGAGGCAGATGCTTCCCGGGCCTTTTTTTTGTGGCACAGACGCGCCTTCGCGAGTTTTCTTTTCTTCATGTCTCTGTTCTCACATTGACGATTTACAACGAAAGACACGCCGTGACTCAGACGCTAGAGCGAGACATTTCCCTCCCCTTTGCCACCGAAGCGCCGGTGCGAACACCGGTGCCCTCGACCTCACCGGCGCTCGACGACGAACTCGAAGGCGCCGAACCACTCGAGACGCTGATGTGGGCGGTCGGCCGATTCGGACAACGGCTCACCTTCGCCACCGGTTTTGGCCCGGAAGGCTGCGTGCTCATCGACCTCATCGGTCGTCACCGGCTCCCGGTCGATCTCTTCACGTTGGATACGGGACTACTCTTCCCCGAAACCCGTGAGTTGTGGAGCGCCCTCGAAGCGCGTTACAACGTCACAATTCGAAGCGTCCGACCGCACCAGTCAGTGGAGCAGCAAGCCGCCGCGCATGGCGACCGGTTGTGGGCCACGGCACCGTATCGCTGCTGCGAGATGCGAAAGGTGTTTCCGTTGCAGACCGAGCTTGCAAAGATGGATGCGTGGATCACGGCGATTCGGCGCGACCAAACCGCAGAGCGCGCTACCGCCCGCGTTGTCGAACCGGACAAGAAATTCGGGCTCACAAAAGTCAACCCGCTGGTACGATGGACAAAAAGCGACGTCTGGTCCTATCTGAAAGACCACGAAGTACCCTATAACCGTCTCCATGATCAGGGCTTCCCCACTATTGGATGCAAGCCCTGTACGACACCGGTGGAACATGGAGAAGGTGAACGCACCGGACGCTGGCGTGGAATCACCAAGACGGAATGCGGTCTCCACGACCACTCGATCCCTGCTCCGACAGCGGTCTCGAAGCGGTAAGAGCCGGCCTGGAGCGACCAATGGATAGCCCATATCGGATAGACAACCATGTGGAACATCCCCCCATTGAAGAGTGCCTCTCGCGGCGGTTCAATGGATGACCCGCCACTTTTTCCGCTCTTTCTGAAGCTGTCCGGCCGGAAGGTGCTCGTGGTCGGCGGGGGCGCGGTTGCTGCCAGTAAGATTGGACCCCTTCGTGCGGCCGGGGCGCGTGTCCAGGTCGTGGCGCCGGACGTGACGGACAGCCTAGCGGCTATGCGTGTAAAGATTGAACGACGAGAATACACTCCCTCAGACCTGCGAGACGTCTGGCTTGTAGTCGCCGCCGCCACCCCCGAAGTCAACCGGCGAGTCGCTGAGGACTCCGCGGCTTGTCAGTTGTTCGTCAACGCGGTCGATGACCCCAAAAACGCCAGTGCATATCTAGGCGGGGTCGTCAGGCGAGCTGGGGTGACTTTTGCAATTTCCACGGACGGCAAAGCCCCGGCCCTAGCGGGCCTGATCCGAGAGGGCCTTGATGCGGTGCTCCCGGAGGACGAGCTCGACGCGTGGATGACGGAAGCTGAGCGCCTCCGCGCTACCTGGAAGGCCGATAAGGTGCCCATGGGTGTGCGCCGTCCCGCGCTTCTCCAGGCGCTGGTCAAGCTCAAGCGCTACGATTAAGGACCCCGTGAAGAAGCCGAGACCAAAGCCAACGCCAGCGCCCGTCGACTACAGAACGGTCGGCAGGGTCTCTCTCGTAGGCGCTGGGCCAGGTGTCGTCGACTTATTAACGCTGCGAGCGGTACGACGTCTCGAAACCGCCGACCTGGTGCTCTATGACGCATTGGTCGACGACGATGTGGTGGCCCTGGCCGCAAACGCGCAGCGGTTTTCGGTCGGAAAACGGGCCCGGCGGGGTGCGGAGGCGCAACCACGGACGCGGGCCACGTCACAAGCAATTATCAACCGCTTGATGATTCGCGCGGCTCGGACCGGCAAACGGGTCGTTCGACTCAAGTGTGGCGACCCGTTCGTGCTGGGCCGAGGCGGCGAAGAGGCACTCGCGCTACGTGACGCCGGGGTGCCGTTTGAGGTCGTACCGGGGGTCACAAGCGCGGTGGCCGCCCCGGCGCTGGCCGGCGTGCCCATCACGCATCGCGGGATCTCGTCGGGGTTTCTGGTGGTCTCGGGTCACGACGAGGACGCCTTCGCACCGTTGGTCGACCCGCTGCCCCCCAACAGCGTCACCATCGTCGTGTTGATGGGGTTGGCAACCCGAGGTCGGATCGCGGCGCGACTTATTCGCGCCGGGTGGCGAGCGGAAACGCCCACCGCCGTGGTCCTGGCCGCGGGCGCCCCGGCCATGCGGACCTGGCGCGGTCCGCTGCAGGCCCTGGGAAAAGACGACGTCGAGGCTGTCGGAGCAGACGGCGCCCCCGGGACACTTGTCATAGGTGACGTCGTGGCTTTGGGCTCGTCACTACGGGGACGATTGCCGACACCGACGCGAGAGAGCGTCGCCTTTGGTGGAAGACACACTCGATGAGGGAGAAGACGTGACCTGGAAAGAGACGCTCGCGGACAAGATTCCGGCCGAGCTCGCGGACGAAATCGACACGTTCGAGAGTCAGATCGCTCTCCGTCGACAAGACAAGATCGACGAGAAGGTATTCGCCGAGACACGGCTCCGGCGCGGTGTCTACGGTCAGCGCTACGACAACGGCCAACGGAACGATGGCACCGGTCCTCGGTCCCTCGACTTTCCGTCCGATGGGCTCACCAAGGGACCAGAGACCGTGTGGGATGCCCCGGGGATGATGCGGATCAAGATTCCCTTTGGCGGGCTCACGACCGCTCAAATGGACGTGTTGGCCGATCTCGCGGAGGAGTATAGCGATGAGGTGTGCCACATCACGACTCGCAAAGATGTCCAGTTGCACTACGTGCACATCGACGACACCCCGGATCTGATGCGTCGTTTAGCCGCCGTCGGGATTACGACCCGCGAAGCCTGCGGAAACAGTGTCCGCAACGTCACCGCGTGTCCAATCGCGGGCGTCTGCCGCGACGAGACATTTGACGTCACGCCGCACGCCCACGCCTGCATGCGATTCTTGCTCGGCCACCCCGACGCGCAGGATTTCGGACGCAAGTTCAAGGTCGCGTTCTCGGGCTGCGCGGAACACGGGTGCGGGCTGGCCTCGATGCACGACCTCGGGCTGATCGCGCGAATCCGCACCGTCGACGGCGTCGAACAGCGGGGCTTCGAAACCTATGTGGGCGGCGGGCTCGGCGCCATCCCCCATCAGGCGAAGCTGTTCGAGGCGTTTCTCCCGCAGGAAGAGCTGCTGCCAACCGCGCAAGCAATGGCGCGTGTGTTTGCTCGTCTCGGAGAAAAGCGCAACCGGGCTCGGGCCCGGATCAAGTTCCTGGTGGCGCAGCTTGGACTTGACGAGTTCAAGCGTCTGGTCGTCGAGGAACGGCGCACGCTATCCCTTGATCCGGCCTGGACAGCCCATCTCGAGGACCGCCAGAGCGATGTCGGTGTAGAAGCGCCACTCAAGACGGGAGAAACGCTCGCGTCCAGCACCGCAGGATCTGACTTTGAGCGTTGGCGGCGGACAAACGTCTATCGCCAGCGTCAGCCCGGATATGCTGTCGCGACAGTCGCGCTCCCGCTGGGAGATCTCTCCGCCCAACAGCTTCGCTCGCTGGCGGCCATCGCCCGACGGTACGTTGACGAGACCCTCCGGACGACCGTCGAGCAAAACATCGTGCTCCGCTGGGTACGGGAGAGCGACCTCCCCGCCCTTTTCGCCGAGTTGCAGGCGGTGGGCTTGGCGCATCACGGCGCGGCGACCATCACCGATATCACGGCCTGCCCGGGCACCGACACCTGCAAGCTCGGTATTGCATCCTCACGCGGCCTGTCGGCGGAGCTGCGCTCCCGTCTCGAGGCCAAAGGGGACAATATCGACGGTGCGGTCGAAGGCCTCCGTATCAAGACCAGCGGGTGTTTCAACTCGTGCGGACAGCATCATCTCGCCGATCTGGGTCTCTATGGAGTGAGCCGCACAATTGACGGATTCACCGTTCCCCACTTTCAAGTCGTGCTCGGGGGCAAATGGGTCGACAACGGCGGCGCCTATGGTCTCGCCATCGGTGCGGTCCCGTCAAAACGGGTCCCGGAGGCCATCGAACAAATCACGGCGCGCTTTGTCAAAGAGCGGCAGACCGACGAAACGTTTCAGCAGTTCATTCAACGAGTGGGCAAACGTTCACTCCGAGAGACCCTCGGAAAGCTCACGACGATCCCGACCCACAACGAGGATGCGGGCTTCTACTCGGATTGGGGCGACCCGCGAGAGTTCACCCTGGGCGACATGGGGATTGGCGAGTGCGCCGGCGAAATCGTGTCCTTGGCGGAGTTTGACCTGGCCGCCGCAGAAGCCGAAGTCTTTGAGGCTCAGCTCGCGTTGGAAGAAGGACATGTAGAGGCAGCGGACCGATCGGCCTACCAGGCCATGCTGCTGGCGGCGAAAGGTCTGATCAAAACCGAATTCATCGATATTTCGAACGAACCCACCGAGATTGTCCGAGAATTCAAGACACGGTTTTTTGACACCGAGCGATTCTTTGACAAATACGCCGGTGGCAAGTTCGCCATGTATCTCTTTCGACGGCACGAGACCACCGACCGACCCGGCACCGCAGAGGCGGCCAGACAGTTGATCGAGGAAGCCCAGCTTTTTCTTGAGGCCAGCCATGCGTGCCAACAACGGCTCGCCGCTGACAGCACGCTTGCGGCACTTCCGACAGGCGTCTCAAGCCGGCCGGCCCAATGACAAACTCGATGACTCAAGAATCCGTCAATTCAGGCGCTGGCAACGCCGGCCACGGCCGCACCCAGGAAGCCGCCACCGGAACGACGCCGGACCAGGGCACCGCGCCCTCTATCGAGGGAGAAGCAACGGGGTCTCGGGTCGCATCTCGCGTGGACGACTTGTTCCGGTTTGGAATAAAGATCGGCATCCTTCCTGGCACCGAGCCGGACCCGCAATCCTGTATCCCCATCTTTCACCGATGGATCCGCGAGCGTGCCCTCGATGGACTCCTTATCGACGTCGCTGACTACGCCCATCTCGACGACGGCCCGCGCGTGCTCCTGGTCGGGCACGAAGGAAACCTGTCGCTGGACTATGCGCCAGGGACCGAAAACGGGCAGGTTGGGTTGATGTACAGCGGAAAGCGGCCCGTCGGCGCGACCTTCGCCGCACGTCTGGCCTGGGTCGCTCGCATGGCGATCAGCGCGGCGCGTCTTCTGGAAAGCGACGACACCCTGAACACCCGACCCCGTTTTGAGACCGGAACGCTGGTGTTCGTGGCCAATGACAGACTGACGGTCCCCACGGGCGAGTCAGATGCGGTTGCTCTCCTGCGTCCGCATTTGGCAGCGCTAGCAGCCACCTTGTATCCGGAAACCGCTGACAAAAACGTAATCACGGCCAGCCAGACGAAAAAAGATCGGCTACGCGTGTCACTGACCTCCGGGCGAGCATCGTCTTTGGACATACTCCTCGACCGCGTATCGTAGACGCCGCGCCGGCGGTTCAGATTCTGCCCTGTTCGCGTCTGATATCAGCATCAGCAATGCTAATACATGGCTGAGTTTCATAGAAGGCTTTATATTCGTAAAGTGTGATAGACTGCTTGGCTCGTGCAAATCGAAGCGCTCACCATATTTTGTGACGTGGTGCGTCTTCACAGCTTCTCCCGCGGCGCTCTGGCCAATTCCGTCAGCCAGTCTGCGGCGAGCCAAGCCATCAGGCAGATCGAGAAACAGCTCGACACGCAGCTGATCGATCGGTCGACACGACCATGGCGGCTCACCACCGAGGGCAAGCTGTTTTTCAGGGGGGCCAAAGACGTCATCGAGAGGTTTCACAAGCTTGAGGAAGAGCTACGCCAACGACAAAGACCGCGCGGATACACCGTCCGTCTGGCGTCGATCTACTCGGTGCGGTTCCACGACGTGAGCGGATTTGTCAGTCGATTCCTGGCAAGTCGGCCTGGAGCGGATGTCGATCTGGAATATATGCATCCAAAGGAAGTCTATGACCGAGTCCTCGAAGACCAATACGACCTCGGATTCATCTCGTTCGCGACGCCGCGACGTGATCTGACCGTGATCCCGTGGGAACAGCAAGCGATGGTGGTGGCGTGTCGGCCAGGTCATCATCTGGCCAGGTCGACCGAGGATTCGTACGGTGCGCCGCCGCGAGAGCTGTCGGATGAGCCTTTTATTGCCTTCGACCGCGGTCTACCCGTGCGCCGAGAGATCGACCGTTTCCTGCGCCGACAAGGCGCGGATGTTCGTGTCGTAGCCGAGTTCGACAATATTGAGAACATCAAACAAGCGGTCGAAGACGGAGATGGAGTCGCTGTCCTACCCGAGCGGACCTTGCGCCGTGAAATTGAGGACAAGACACTCGTCGCGGTTCCGTTTCGTCTGGCGCCAGGCGTCTCACCACCGGTACGCCCGGTGAGCATCATCCATCGACGAAAGCGCCGGCTGAATCCCGCGGTGACCGAGTTGATCGGTCTGCTCCTGAATGGTCGTCCGGGACAGCCCGGGGAGACGCCGGCCCACCCATAGATCGAGGCAGCGCTATGACAGCCGACCAACGCCGCCAGCTGGGTCTCGCGCCAGAGCGCCAGGGACTCTACGACCCCGCCCACGAGCATGACGCGTGCGGTGTCGGATTCGTCGTGAATATCAAGGGCAAGCAGTCGCACGCTCTGGTCGAGCAAGCGCTCGAGGTCGTCATCAACCTTCTCCACCGCGGCGCGTGTGGATGTGAGACCAATACCGGTGATGGGGCCGGCATCCTGCTGCAGCTGCCCCACCGCTTCTTTCGGCAGGAGGCCAACCGGCTGGCGATGACCCTGCCCGAGCCTGGGGCCTATGGCGTGGGGATGATTTCACTGCCACGCAAGGCGCACGAACGCGAACGCATCGAAGGCATCTTCTCTGACGTCGTCTCGGAGGAAGGGCAGCAGCTTGTCGGTTGGCGTGACGTGCCAACGGACGATTCGCATCTCGGCGACACGGCCAAAACCAGCGAGCCCGTCATACGGCAGCTCTTTATCGGTCGGGCGGCCGGCCTGGGCGAACATCCAGATGGGCACGCCCAGTTCGAGCGGGTGTTGTATGTAATTCGCAAGCGTGTCGAGCGTGCCGTCGAGAGCTTGCCTTTGTCGGAGCGCGACCTCTTCTATGTCGCGAGTCTCTCCTCGAACACGATCGTCTACAAGGGCATGTTGATCGCCGATCAGATCGCGCAGATGTTTCCCGATCTTGTCGACCCGGCGTTTGAATCCGCCCTCGCCCTCGTTCACCAGCGATTTTCGACCAACACGTTTCCCTCGTGGCCTCTGGCCCACCCCTATCGCTATATCGCGCACAACGGCGAGATCAACACTTTACGGGGCAACATCAACTGGATGCGCGCCCGAGAGGCGCTCTGCCAGTCGAACCTGTTTGGCGACGACCTCGACAAGCTCTTCCCGGTAATCCGGGAAGGCCAAAGCGATACCGCAGGCTTTGACAACGTGCTGGAGTTCCTGGTGCTGACGGGACGGCCCCTCGCGCACGCGGTCCTCATGATGATCCCGGAGCCCTGGCGAAATCATGAGTCGATGGACCCGGCGCGGAAGGCATTTTACGAGTATCACGCCACGCTCATGGAGCCATGGGATGGTCCTGCGTCCATCGCATTCACCGACGGCAAAGTGATCGGGGCGGTGCTGGACCGCAACGGGCTCCGACCATCGCGCTACTACGTGACGACGGATGACATGGTCATCATGGCGTCCGAGGTCGGTGTGCTCGATGTACCGCCGGAGAACGTCATCGACAAGGGGCGTCTACGCCCAGGGCGGATTTTTCTGGTCGACACGACTGAAGGCCGCATCATCGACGACGAAGAGATCAAGGCCGAGCTGGCCTCGGCTCATCCTTACGCGCAATGGCTCGCGGAGCAGCTCGTCCATATCGACGACCTCCCGGCGGCGCCGTATGCCCCTCCTCCGGCCCACGCCACCGTCCGGCATCGCCAACACGCCTTTGGTTATACGGAGGAGGACCTGCGGATTCTGGTGGGTCCGATGGCGCAGAACGGGACCGAGCCGATTGGATCCATGGGGACCGACGCGGCGCTGGCCGTACTCTCCAATCGGTCACGACTGCTCTACGACTACTTCCAGCAGCTGTTTGCGCAGGTGACAAACCCGCCGTTGGATGCGATCCGCGAAGAGCTGGTGACGGACATGAGCTCCATTCTCGGCTCAGAACGCAACCTGTTGTCTCCAGCGCCGGAGTCTTGTCACCAGATCCAGATCGACCACCCTGTGCTCGACAACGCCCAGCTGGCGACGCTCCGGCACCTAGAGGACCCGGCGTTTCGGTCCATCAACTTACCGATGGTGTTCACCGCCCGGGATGGCGGCGCCGGGCTCGAACAGGCGATGCGCGACCTCTGCGAGCAAGTCAGCGCCGCGGTAGCCTCCGGTCACACGCTCTTGGTTCTCTCCGACCGGGATGTCGACGCCGACCACGCGCCGATCCCGAGCTTGCTGGCCACGGCAGGCGTCCACCACCACTTGGTCCGGGAAGGCACTCGGACCCAATGTGCACTGATTGTCGAGTCGGGCGATGCCCGAGAGGCGCACCACATGGCGCTGCTCTTGGGCTACGGCGCTGCGGCGATCAACCCGTATCTGGCGTTCGAAACCATCGAGGACCTCATTCTGTCGGGCGAGCTGCCAGACGTCAATCTGACGCAGGCCATCCGCTACTACATCAAAGCCTGCACAAAAGGTGTGCTCAAGATCATGTCAAAAATGGGGATCTCGACGCTGCAAAGCTACCGAGGTGCCCAGATCTTCGAGGCCGTGGGGCTGGACCCCGCCTTCGTCGACCAATACTTCACCTGGACCGCCTCTCGACTCGGCGGCGTGGGCATAGAGACCGTGGCCGAGGAAACCCTTCATCGCCACCGTCAGGCGTTTCCAGAGAGAGGCCGCGCTGACGACGAGCTCGAGAGCGGGGGCGAATATCAGTGGCGACGGGACGGTGAGTATCACCTGTTCAACCCCGAGACCGTCTTCAAACTCCAACATGCCGCGCGAAGTGGTCAGTATCAGGTTTATCGTGAGTACGCCGCGCTTGTAAACGACCAGAGTCGCGAGCGCGCCACCTTGCGTGGCTTGTTTACGTTTAGCCCCGAAGCCGAGCCTATTCCGATTGACGAGGTGGAATCCGTAGACGCGATCCTCACCCGCTTTTCCACCGGAGCGATGTCCTACGGGTCGATCAGCTCGGAGGCGCACGAGACGCTGGCCATTGCCATGAACCGGCTCGGAGCGAAATCCAACACGGGCGAAGGGGGCGAGGACCCGGCCCGCTATACACCCGACGCCAATGGCGATTCGCGTCGGAGCGCGATCAAGCAGGTCGCGTCTGGCCGCTTTGGGGTAACAAGCGAGTATTTGGTCAACGCTGACGACCTGCAGATCAAGATGGCGCAGGGCGCAAAGCCCGGAGAGGGCGGTCAGCTGCCAGGGTTCAAGGTCTATCCATGGATCGCCAAAGTGCGATACTCGACACCCGGCGTGGGTCTCATCTCACCGCCTCCCCACCACGATATCTACTCGATCGAGGATCTGGCCCAGCTCATCCACGACTTGAAGAACGCGAACCCGCGCGCGCGCGTCCACGTCAAGCTTGTCGCCGAGGTCGGCGTGGGTACGATCGCGGCGGGGGTCTCAAAAGCCCACGCCGATGTGGTGTTGATCTCGGGTCACGACGGTGGCACGGGCGCATCGCCGCTCACTAGTATCAAACACGCCGGCGTCCCCTGGGAGCTCGGGCTGGCCGAGACACAACAGGTGCTCGTCCTCAACAGGCTACGCGATCGAATCGTCGTCCAGACCGACGGCCAGATGAAAACAGGGCGTGATGTGGTCATCGCAGCGCTCTTGGGGGCCGAAGAGTTTGGCTTTGCGACCGCTCCCCTGGTGGTCTCCGGCTGCATCATGATGCGCGTCTGTCACCTGGATACCTGTCCGGTCGGGGTTGCCACCCAGAACCCGGACCTGCGAAAGCATTTCGCCGGGAAGCCCGAGTTCGTCGAGAACTACTTCCGCTTTGTCGCCACCGAAGTGCGCGAGCTGATGGCATCCCTCGGCTTCCGCACAATCGACGAGATGATAGGGCGAGTCGACTGTCTCGATGTCGCGCCGGCGGTCGACCACTGGAAGGCCCGCGGCCTCGATTTGTCGGCGGTGCTTCGCCAACCCGACGGCCTCTCGGACATTGGACGGCGATGCGTCACGACCCAAGACCACGGGTTGGACAAAGCGTTGGACAACGAGCTCATCCGGCGATGTCAGCCTGCGCTCGACGACGGAACGCCGGTGTCGTGTGAGCTACCCATTCGCAATATCAACCGAACCGTCGGCACCATGCTGGGGTCAGAGCTCACCCGCCGCTACGGGGCGGACGGCCTTCCCGACGACACGATCCAGATCAAATTTGACGGATCGGCCGGGCAAAGCTTTGGGGCGTTTGTGCCACGCGGCATCTCGCTGACGATCAGCGGCGACGCCAACGACTATTTTGGCAAGGGACTTTCCGGCGGCACACTGGTTATCGCTCCATCGACGCGCTCCACGTTCGTCGCCGAGGCAAACATCATCATCGGGAACGTGGCGCTCTACGGCGCAACCAGCGGGTCAGCGTTTGTGCGGGGCTTGGCCGGTGAGCGGTTCGCGGTCCGGAACAGCGGAGCGCACGCGGTCGTGGAGGGTATCGGCGACCACGGGTGCGAATACATGACCGGCGGGCGGGTCGTCATCCTTGGCAACACGGGTCGGAACTTCGCGGCCGGTATGAGTGGAGGCGTGGCATACGTGCTCGACCTCGACGGGGATTTCGACCAGCGGTGCAATCAGGACATGGTCGATTGCGAGACGCTTGACGAGGACGACCGAACCCTCGTCGTCAGACTTGTGACCAGACACGTAGCGCTCACGGGCAGCACCCGGGGCGAATGGGTGCTGCAGGGTAACGCCCTCGTGACGCGATTCGTAAAGGTCATGCCGCAGGACTATAAGAGGGTGCTCAATGCCGAAGCCAAAGCCAGAGCCGAATCGCGTGAGCCAGAGTTTGCGGAACTGATTGGCGTTTCCGCTCCGTAAGGAAATCCGATACAACTATGGGAAAACTCAAGGGCTTCATCGAGATCGAGCGGCAGAAACCACCGACACGCCCCGTCGTGGAGCGCGTCCAGGACTGGGGCGAAGTCTATTTGCCCTACCCGAAACCGGCCCTTCGTCAGCAAGGCGCGCGATGCATGGATTGCGGCATCCCCTTCTGTCATCAAGGCTGTCCGCTTGGCAATCTCATCCCGGACTGGAACGACCTCGTGTATCGCGGCAAATGGAAGGCCGCCCTCGACCGGCTGCACAAGACGAACAACTTCCCCGAGTGGACTGGACGTCTGTGCCCGGCGCCGTGCGAGGGGTCGTGTGTGCTCGCCATCGACCGCGACGCCGTCACCATCAAGTCGATCGAGTTGGCGATCGTCGAACACGGCTTTGACGAGGGCCTGATCCGTCCGGTGCCTCCGCAGTCGAGGACCGGAAAAACGGTGGCGGTAGTTGGCTCGGGCCCAGCGGGACTGGCGGCGGCTGACCAGCTCAACCGCGCCGGCCATCACGTGACCGTCTTCGAGAAATCGGACCGTATCGGCGGACTGATGCGATATGGCATTCCTGCCTTCAAGATGGAAAAGCGGTATTTGTCGCGACGACTCTCCCTGATGGAACAAGAGGGCGTCCAGTTCAACACGGGCGTCAATGTCGGAGTCGACATCGCCGCAGCCGAAATCAGGGGCGCGCACGACGCGATGGTCCTGGCCGGGGGCGCCGGTTCGCCGCGGGACCTCAGAGTACCTGGTCGCGAGCTCGACGGTGTTCACTTTGCAATGGAGTATCTGACCCAGCAGAACCGTCTCTGTGAGGGCGACGTCCTCACCGAAAACACCATCAGCGCCGCCGACAAGCACGTCATCATCATCGGTGGCGGTGACACCGGAGCCGACTGTTTGGGCACGGCGCATCGACAGGGCGCAAAGTCCGTCGCCCAGTTCGAGTTATTCCCCCAACCCCCCGATGCTCGATCGCCGGACAATCCGTGGCCGCAATGGCCACACATCTTCCGGGTCTCATCCGCCCACGAGGAGGGCGGCGACCGTGTCTACTCGGTCTCGACCGAGTCGTTTTCCGGTGACGATGCGGGGCATGTGCGCTCGTTACACGGCACCCGGGTAGAAATGAAGCAAGCGGACGGACGTCCGAGCTTTGAGACCGTCGCGGGCAGTGAGCTCACGATGGATGCCGATCTCGTCTTGTTGGCCATGGGGTTTGTGGGACCTGTCCGAGAAGGCATGCTCTCGGACCTTGACGTTCGACTGACTGAACGGAGCAACGTGTGGCGCGATGAGTGTTGGATGACCAGCGCGCCCGGGGTCTTTGCCGCGGGGGACATGCAACGAGGACAATCGCTCATCGTCTGGGCGATCGCCGAAGGACGGAGCGCCGCCCGCGGCGTGGACGCCTTCCTTATGGGAAGCTCGAGCCTCCCCGCGCCGCTCTAACCCTCACCGTTCATTCGAATACCGCGCTATGCCGAACAGGGCGACCTGAGTCCGGCGCGACGCGGGGGTAGGATGGGTCCCAGACGACCGAGGAGCACTGCCGCCCTTGGTCGAAAGGGAACAATTCAGTGCCGTCAATTCGACTGAACTCTGGGGCAGCGACGACCACCTCGATCATCGTCCTGGCCCGCCGCGTGCATACACGCTGACGCAGAATGACAAACGACGTTTCCGCCCAGGCTACACTCCTCGCCACGCTCGTTGATGTCAACCGAGCCCTCGCCACCGCGCACAGCCCCCGGGCCGGTCTGCAACGCGGGCTCGAGATCCTCGGCCACCTCTATGGTGTGTCTCGGACCGCCGTCGTCCTGACGAACCCCGAGACAAACCGACTCGAGGTCGAAGCGTCCGAAGGCCTCGCCGCCGCCGGACGCGGCGCGTCGTGGAGGATGGGCGAAGGCGTAACCGGAAAAGTGGCGGAAACCGGTCGACCGGTGGTGGTGCCTCAGATCGGTCAAGAGCCGTCCTTCTTGAATCGCACGGGAAAGCGCCGCGTTCGCGGGACTGAGGAGACCACATTCATCTGTGTTCCGATCCCTGGCGAAAGCGGACCGATCGGGGCCTTGAACGTCGACCTCCCTCACGAAAAAGGCCGCGACTACGACCACGACCTCCAGCTCTTTCGAGTGGTCGCCACGATGTTTGGCCAGGCGTTGCGGGTCAAAGAGCTCGTAGAAGCCGAGCGTCAGCGTCTACTCGACGAAAACGCCCACCTCAAGAATGAGCTCAAAGAGCGCTACGATTTCTCCCGCATCGTGGGCACGAGCGGTCCCATGCGCCGGGTCTTCGAACAAATTGCGCAGGTCGCCTCCTCCACCACGACCGCGCTTATTCGCGGCGAATCGGGGACCGGAAAAGAACTGATCGCCCACGCTGTTCACTACAACTCCAAACGCGCAAAAAAATCTTTTGTCAAAGTGAGTTGCGCCGCGTTGCCGGACTCCTTGATCGAGTCAGAACTCTTTGGATACGAGAAAGGCGCGTTTACGGGCGCCACCGCCCGAAAAAAGGGGCGCTTCGAGCTCGCGGCCGGGGGAACGCTGTTTCTCGACGAAATAGGCGACATCAACCTGGCGACACAGGTAAAGCTGCTCCGGGTGTTGCAAGAAAAAGAGTTCGAGAGATTGGGCGGCACCGAAACGGTCAAGACGGACGTACGCCTCATCGCGGCGACAAACGCAGACCTAGAAAAGGCGATCGCAGCCGGCGCTTTTCGAGAAGACCTCCACTACCGCCTGAACGTATTTACGATCTTCGTGCCACCACTGCGAGACCGCAAGACTGACGTGCTCCTCCTGGCCGACAGATTTCTCGAGAAGTATGCGGCGGAGCATGGCAAGGGCATACGGCGCATCTCCACCCCCGCCATCGACATGCTCATGGCCTATCACTGGCCGGGAAATGTCCGAGAGCTCGAGAACATCATTGAGCGTGCTGTGCTGGTCTGCGACAGCAATGTCGTCCACGCGCACGACCTGCCCCCGACGCTGCAAACCGCTGAGGCATCCGGGACGGCGAGCACGTCGTCGTTGGCCGATGCGGTCGGCGCGTATGAGAAAGACCTCATACAGGACACGCTCAAGACCACGCGCGGTAATCGGGTACGGGCGGCCACACTCCTCAACTCGACCGAGCGCATCATCAGCTACAAAGTCAAGAAATACAGTATCGACTGCCGTCGGTTTCGGGACTAGTCCACCGCCGTCGAGATGAAGTCAATCCTCGGGCCCGCCGTACCACCTGGCGCCGCGTTCCCGCTTCTGGCCATACAGCCGGGATGACTCGGCGCGGCGCGGCTCCAGGCGGTCCTCGGAACCTGAGGTTTTGACCTCATCTCGACGGCGGTGCACTAGTTGTCCTGTCGCAAGGAAACTGGTTTCCTACGCCCTTGTCTGCACTTTCGTAGACGAAATCAATACATCTCTACATTTGTGTAGATCAAGACGAAGTCAAATAACGTTTCCGGAACTATAAATTAGACATAATTGTCGATACCTGATATATAAATCTACATTTATGTAAGCATCTAGCCGCTCCAATGAGGCTGTATCCGGTCCCGACGTGGTCGTCCGTACGGGATTTTTCGGAAAAGCGCCGCTTTCTTGGTGTCCCACTCCATCCCGCCAACCTGGCCTTCGTCTTACTGATAGCAGATTGCCTGGGCGCTAACGCCCACGGCCAAGTGGAGACCACGCTATGAAACTGATCACGGCAATCATCCAGCCGCACATGCTCGACGGGGTCCGTGATGCGTTGTCGGGCTCTGGTATTCAGGGCCTCACGGTCACAGATGTAAAGGGGTTCGGGCGACAAAAAGGTCACACTGAGGTCTACCGAGGCGCGGAGTATTCGGTCGACTTCGTCCCAAAGATCAGGATCGACGTCGTCGCCAATGACGCCCATGTCGACCCCGTCGTGAAAGCCATCACCGCCGCCGCTCGCACTGGCGAGATCGGCGATGGAAAGATCTTTGTGAGCGACATGGGCGAAGCAATCCGCATCCGGACCGGAGAGGTTGGGGCTGACGCCCTTTAACCCGTCGTTCTTTCAACAACGTTCAAACCTTGAGGACACCACATCAATGATGAACTTACTCTCCCCGCTTGGCAGGCCGTGTCGCAGCGGTGGCTCTACTGGCCATCGCCCTGATGCCGGCGTCTGCGATCGCACAAGAAGCCGATGTCTCGGCCGAGATGTTCACCGTCAACAACACCTGGATGTTGGTGGCGACGTTTCTCGTTTTCATCATGCATCTGGGTTTCGCCTGTCTCGAATGCGGCCTCACCCAAGCGAAGAATACGGTCAATATCCTGTTCAAGAACACCGGGGTCATCGCGATTGGCCTACTGACGTATTCCGCCGTCGGATTCAACCTCATGTATCCGGGCGAGTTCGCGTTTAGAGGCTACTTAGGGTTCGCGGGATTCGGCCTTGACCCCGGGACCGAGGGCACCACCATCGCGTATGCGGACGGTGCGTATACCTAGCTGAACGGACTTCATCTTCCAAGCGATGTTCGCGGCCACCGCGGCCACGATCGTCTCCGGCGCGGTTGCCGAGCGAATCAAGCTGTCGTCGTTCCTCGTGTTCACCACGATCTATGTCGCATTCATCCACCCGATCGCCGGTTCGTGGAAATGGGGCGGAGGCTGGTTGGATGAATTGGGATTCTACGATTTTGCCGGATCGACGCTGGTGCACTCCGTGGGCGGATGGGGCGCCCTTGCCGGTGTTATCCTCCTCGGCCCCCGGATTGGCAAATACGTCAAAGGGCAAATCCGACCGATCGCCGGACACAGTATGCCGCTCGCGACCATCGGGGTCTTTCTTCTGTGGCTGGGTTGGTTTGGGTTCAACGGCGGGTCAGTCCTGAGCGCCGACCCGGGGCTGGTCTCGCTCGTCTTCGTCACGACCAGCTTGGCCGCCGCGGACGGGGTCATGGGGGCCATGGCCGCATCGTGGGCGGTTTTCAGCACAAGCCGGATCTGAGCATGGTGCTCAATGGCTCCCTCGCCGGCCTGGTGGGCATCACCGCCGGGGCGGACGTCGTCAGCGTAAATGCCGCCATGCTCATCGGACTTATCGCGGGCCTCATCGTCGTCGGCTCGGTCATTGCCATCGATCGTCTCAAGCTGGACGACCCGGTTGGAGCGCTCTCCGTGCACCTGGTCTGTGGCATCTGGGGCACGCTCGCCGTCGGGATCTTCAGCCCCGCGCATTCGTTTCTCATTCAAGCGCTCGGCGTCCTCGCCTACGGTGCGATCTCGTTCCCGGCGGCGCTGCTTATCTTCTTTGCGCTCAAGCAGGTGATGGGCCTACGTGTCAGCGAAGCGGAAGAACGAATCGGACTCGATGTCGTGGAGCACGGAATGGAAGCCTATGGCAGTTTCCAAATGTTCCCCACACGTTAGTTGGTTGGCCTGTTATCACATGAGAGAAAACGCATCATGACCTTTACTGGGATTCGGGAGCAACACGACCAACTACGACGCCACCTCAGCTGGGGCGTGGCCATCCTCGTCCTCACTGGCGCGAGCGCGGTGCCAGCCCTTGCCCAGGATGCCGGCAACAATGGCGCGGTGTCGGTGGCGGCGGGGATCGACTTCAGCAACGCCTACTATTTCCGCGGCATCATTCAGGAGACCGAGGGATTCATCGCGCAACCGTTCTTGGAAGCGGGCATCTCGTTGTTTGAAGGCGATAGCGGCCTGCAGAGCGTGTCGGTGACAAGCGGACTGTGGAACAGTTTGCACTCTGGCCCCAGCGGGTCCAAGGGGGCGAAGACGGGCCCGGCGACCCTGCCATGTGGTACGAGACCGACTACTACGCGTCGTTGGGTCTCGGTTTTGCGGAGGGCTGGTCGGCCGACGTGACCTACACCGCCTACATGAGCCCAAACGGCACATTTGGTACGGTGAGGGAGCTCTCGACCGGCATCGCCTACGAGGACGTGGGTATCGCGCCCTACGTGAACTTCGCGTTCGACCTTGACGGCCAAGCTGATGGCGGGTCGAACGAAGGTACCTACTTCGAGCTGGGCGTCGGCCCGGCTCTCGACTTCCCGGACTCGCCGGTCAGCCTGTCGTCTCCCGTCGCGATCGGCCTGAGTGTAAGTGACTACTACGAGACGGGAGACCAAAGCGACTCGTTCGGGTTCTTCCAGTTCGGACTGGTCGCCGGCATCCCGCTGCCGACCGCTCCCGAATATGGCAGCTGGGAGCTATCTATCGAGGCAAAATTTATCGCCTTCGGGGACGCACTCAAGAGCATCAACGGTGCCGACGACGGGTTTGAGCCGGTCGCCGTTTTTGGTCTCAGTCTGGGGTATTGAGAATTCGCGCACTGAGAAAGGGGGGATGAGAGCAGAGCGCCCCCCTTTCTGCGGCCTCGTGCAGAAGCATGTTGTGGCGGCAATTCCTGTAAAATACGCGGCTGGTGGGCACCGCCACCGGGCTCGCCTCGTGCGGTCGCGTCGCAACGTGGCACAAAATTCGCCAATACGCAGTCGCCGCACGGTTTCACGTGCCAAAAAGTGGGAGCCAAGGGAGCACATGACGACATTCGGGACGAAATCGACAGCCGCGTTCGGACGTCTGCTCGTCGGAGCGCTCGTCGCCGTTATCTTTGAAGGTCTGTCACCAGTGGCAACGTTGGCGCAGGACAGTAACAGTCAGAACATCTCGGGCACCGTGTCCCTCGATGTCTCCCACGCGTATTTCTTTCGTGGCATCAAAAAAGAGCGGCAGGGATTTGTGGGTCAACCATCCGGCGACCTCAACTTTGCGATATTTCGCAAACAGGAAGCAGAAGGACTGCACTCGGTTGACTTTCAATTTGGGCTCTGGAATAGCCTGCACACCGGCCCCAGTGGTTCTGGAGATGGCCCAGCCACACATGTAAAAACTTGGTACGAGAGTGACTTTTTTACCGGCGTGACCCTCGGTATTGACAATTGGGAGGCCGGGATCATCTACACCTCGTATATGAGCCCCAACGACTCCTTCGACTCGATTCAAGAGATCGCATTTAGTCTGTCCATTGACGACGAGGACAGGTTTGGCCGCTACTCGATGCAGCCTCACCTGTTGTTGGCCGTAGAGATGAACGGTGAAGCAGATGGAGGCTCTGGGGAAGGTGTCTACTTCGAGATCGGAGTCGAGCCGGGGATGGAGATCCTCTCGGGTGACGCCTCACTCAGCGTTCCGCTGACATTCGGCTTCAGCATGAGCGACTACTACGAGAACGGCGACGACCTGGCCAGTACGTTTGGGTATTTTGATGTCGGTATCGACTTCGGCTACCCGCTCACCATGATGGCCCTCGGATATGGAGACTGGGAGTTCTCGGCCGGCATCCATATGCTGAGCCTCGGCGACTTTCTCAAGGCAGTAAACGACGGCGACGGCGTGCAGAGCGTCGCGTCTTTTGGCATGAGCGTCGGTTTTTAGCCGAAGTCACGCCCAATCCACAAAAGCCGTGAGTACCGTCGCAACCCGGTCTTCCAGCGGGATGCTGAAAGAGGCGCTAGCCACGGCTCGAGACGAGTTGGTCTCTCAGACCCGTTTGGCCTACGGCGGGCTCTTTGCCGTTCGCCAGTACGCGGCGCGACTCGACGAGATCATCACTCGTATCCATCTCGCGGCACAAAAGCTTACCGAAACACCCCACGCGCTGGTGGCCGTTGGGGGCTACGGTCGGCGCCATATGTGTCTCCACTCTGACGTCGATCTGTTGATGGTTTTTGATGGCGCGATCGGGGCCGCGGAGAAGCGGGCCGTCAAAGCCGTCCTTCACCCGTTGTGGGACCTTCGCCTCGATATCGGGCACCAGGTGCGCGAGCTTGGCGACACTGCGACGGTCGACACCGATAATCCGGAATACCTCATCGCGCTTCGAGATGCTCGCTTTGTCGCCGGTGACAAAACTGTCTTTGAACGATTTTCGGACGTCTGTATCCGGGAGGGCGCGGCTCTGGAAGAGCCGACTCTGGCTGCGCTCCGCGACCTGGTCGGTCAAAGACATACGCAGTTCCAGCACACGTTGTATCAGCTCGAACCGGACATCAAAGACGCGCCTGGCGCTTTGCGTGACGTCTCCGCCATCCGTCTCATCGCGGCGCTCGACCGACAGGCGCAGCCGCTCAAATTTCGAGCCGGACGCCTCAACGAGGCCGAAGACTTCATGCTGCGTATTCGCTCGATTCTTCACCTAGAGCGAGGACGTAACCTCAATGTGCTCACGCACGAGCTGCAAGAAACCGTCGCCTCGGCTTTTGGCTCCCCGGGTGAGAAGCCTCACACCCAGGTCGGGGCGCTGATGAGCACGTACTTTCACCATGCGCGGATCATTAGTCGAGGGCTAGCCAGCACCGTCGCGCCGCGGCCGCAGACTCCACCCCCAGATCCTGTCCCGGTCGGCGATGGGCTCGTCGGTCGCGAGCACCAGATCTCATTTTTGGATGGGACACGGGCATCGCTCCAGCCACACCTGTGGCTTGGCGCTTTCGAGGCCGCCCTCGACCACGACTCCGAAGTATCGGACCAGGTGCTCACCTGCATTGAGCGGCACGGAGACCGCTATTCGCCGGAGCGGTTTTTTCCCGGCAAGGCCGAGCGGGATCGGCTCCTTCGGGTGCTGCGTCCCCGTCCCGGTCTCTACGCACGACTCTCGGAAATGCACGCGAGCGGTCTACTGGGCCGAATGTTCCCGGAGTTCCAGAAGATCTACTGCCACGTCATTCGCGACTTCTACCACAAGTACACCGTCGACGAGCACACGCTGCTGACCATTCGAAACCTCGAGCGTCTGGGCGATCCGAAAACCCCCGGTCGCCGACGTTTTGGGGGCCTTTTCGCAGAGCTCGACCGACCAGAGCTACTGGTCACTGCGCTGGTTTTTCATGACGTGGGCAAGTGGACGAACCGGAACCATTGCGAAGAGGGCGTGCGCATGGCCGAAACGGCCCTGCGGCGGATCCGGATGCCTGAACCAGACATTGCGAACGTTTCGTTCCTGATTCGCCATCACCTTCAAATGTCGACGGCCGCGTTTCGCCGCGATAGCGGTGACCCCGAGGTCGTCGAGCAGCTCGCGCGTCTTGTCGGCACCGAGGAGCGTCTCAAACAGCTGTGCCTCATGACGTTGGTTGACGTCGAGGCCGTTGGCCCAGATGTGATGACGCCATGGAAGGAAGACCTACTCTGGCGACTGTATGTCGATACCTACAATCGGTTGACGCTCGGCTATGGCGACGACGTCATCGACCCCGCCGCGACCAGTCTGGAAGCGCTGCTCGAGACGCTACCTCCCGACATCACCCAGACCGATTTGGACGCATTTCTCGAAGGGCTGCCCCGACGATATCTGCGGACGGTTGACCCAAAGCAGGTCTATGACCACGTCAGACTCGGTCGGGATCTCGGCCCCAGCGATGTGCACTGCTCACTGGGGCGCGACCTGGCAGATTCGGTGAGGGAACTGACGGTCGTGTCTGTAGACCAGCCCAAGCTCTATGCCAAGGTCTGCGGTGTGCTGTCGTATTTCGGCATGGACATTTTGCGTGGCCAGGCGATGTCAAATACGCACGGGGTCGCGCTCGACGTGTTTCAGTTCACCGATGCGGAACAGTTTCTCGGTCAAAACGCGTCGGCCGAGAGCGAGCTCATCCACCGCCTGCAAGAGGTCGTCGCGGGACGCGAAGACATCGACCGCACCCTCGCCCCAAAGCAAAGAGGGCTCGCGCGCCGTCGGTCACCCCACATCAAGGTGGTGGTCCATGTCGACAACCAGTATTCCGACCGATTCAGCATCATCGAGATCATCGCCTCCAATGCCTGGGGCCTCTTGTATCGCATCAGCCGAGTGATTTCGGATCACGATTCCAATATTGACCTCGTCCTCATCTCCACCGAGGGTGACCGCGCCATCGACGTGTTTCACCTGACAAGAAATGGCGGCAAGCTGACCGGCGCGGAGACCGATTCGCTGCGAGACGCCCTCCTGGAGGCACTGGCGGCGGCGGACGCACCATGAAGGCGGACGCACCGTGAAGATTGTCAAAGCGATCGTGCGCCCGAACAAGGTCGACGACGTCAAGGACGCGCTGTCTCAAAATGGCGTCTCGGGGATGACGGTGACCGAAGTGCGGGGCCATGGGCGACAACGTGGTCATTCTACGGTGTATCGAGGGAGCGAGTATGAGGTGAGTCTCCTCCCTAAGATCGAGATCGAGGTCGTCGTGCCAGACGCGCTGGTTGACGACGCCATCAACGCCATCATGAAGGCCGCCCGCACGGGTGAGATCGGCGATGGGCGCGTATTCGTGATTCCAGTGGAGCAAGGATTGATCATTCGTACCGGGGAAGAAGATGTCGTGTGACGTAAACACAACAATATGAGTCGGAGGATATTGGATGACACCACAAGACGTGATGGCACTCATCAAGGAAAAGGACGTGAGGGCGGTGGACGTGCGATTCGTCGACCTCCCCGGTCTATGGCAGCACTTCACGCTGTCGTCAAAGGAATTCGCCATAGACGCCTTCGATGAAGGTCTGGGATTCGACGGGTCAAGCATTCGAGGTTTTCAGGAGATTCAGGAAAGCGACATGCTCCTGATTCCAGACGCCGCGACAGCGTTCATCGACCCCTTTGCGGCGGTGCCCACACTCGTGCTGATCTGTAATGTCAAAGACCCCGTCACCGGAGAGTCATATACGCGAGACCCGAGGTATATCGCCCAAAAGGCCGAGTCCTATCTCAAATCCACCGGTATCGGAGACACCGCATTCGTCGGGCCAGAGCCAGAGTTCTTTATCTTTGATGACGTGCGTTTCGGTCAGGGTTACGACCACGGCTTTTACTACGTCGATGCCGCTGAAGGGTTTTGGAACGCGGGACGGGTGGAGAACCCAGACGCCGCGGGGGGCTCACACAACCTCGGTTACAAGCCACGCTACAAAGAGGGGTACTTCCCGGTGCCCCCGATGGACAGCCACCAAGACCTTCGAACCGAAATGATGCTGACCCTGGAATCGGTCGGTGTCGACATCGAGGTTCACCACCACGAGGTCGCGACCGCTGGACAGGCCGAGATCGATATGCGTTTCGATTCGCTACTCACCATGGCCGACAAGCTGCTGAAGTACAAGTATGTCGTCAAGAATGTCGCCCGCAAGCACGGCAAGACAGTGACTTTCATGCCGAAACCGGTCTTCCAGGACAACGGGTCGGGCATGCACGTGCACCAGAGCATTTGGAAGAACAACGAGAACACGTTCTTCGAAGCGGGCACGTATGCCGATCTGAGCAAGACGGCCCTCTACTATATCGGCGGGATTCTCAAGCACGCGCCGGCGCTGTTGGCGTTCTGCAACCCGACGACCAACTCGTATCGGCGACTGGTGCCCGGCTACGAAGCCCCGATCAACCTGATCTACTCCCAGCGCAACCGGAGTGCAGCGGTCCGCATCCCGGCCTATTCGCGCAGCCCGAAAGCAAAGCGTATCGAGTGCCGGTTCCCAGACCCGACATGCAATGGGTATTTGGCGTTTAGCGCGATGCTCATGGCGGGACTTGACGGGATTCAAAACAAGATCACTCCGCCCGGACCGCTCGACAAGGACCTCTACGACCTGCCGCCGGAAGACCTCTCGAAGATCGCGAGCACACCTGGCAGCCTCGCCGAGGTGTTGGACGCGCTCGAAGCCGACCACAACTTCCTGCTGAAAGGTGACGTGTTCACCCCTGACGTGATCGAGAACTGGGTGGGCTACAAGCGCGTGCACGAGGTAGACGCCATCCGTCTCCGGCCACACCCGTGGGAGTTCGCGCTTTATTTCGACATCTAAGCAGTGACCTCGAGCGCCGGGTTCCCTGAGAGAGACCCGGCGTTTTACTGCGTCCAACGTGTGTGCTGTTGATGGATACGACCGAGGACGCATCCCCCGGTATCGCACCGCGCGATCTTTTTCTCTCCCCGGACCTGGCAGAGAATGACGCGCGACAATATCTGGCCCGGCGAGGATTCGCTGACCCTGCGGCGGCCGACGAGCATCTTCAGCAGCTTGCTGACGATCTCCCAACGCGGCTCGCACTCGGCGAGCTCGCGCCCTCCCTCTTCGAAGCGCTCACCGAAGCACCCAACCCCGACGCCGCGCTCGTCGGATTCTGTCGCTATGTCTCCACGCGGGTCCCGAAGAGCTCCTTTGTGGGCTATCTGCAGGACGACCCGCGGGCACTGCACACCCTGACCTACTTGCTTGGCGCCTCACCCTTTCTCGGCGAGGTGCTCATCCGCAGTCCCGAGTATTTTCACTGGCTCCAACGAGAGCTCGATGGCCCGGCGCCGGACCGTGTCGATTGTCGACACGCCGTCGAAACCGTTCTTGCTCAGGACTCCGGACAGCAGAGTCGTCTCGACGCGCTCAAACGACTTCGACGTCGCGAGTTGCTCCGTATCGCGGGCCGTGATTTTCTCGACAAGGACACGTTGCGGTCATCGACAGAACAGCTCTCGAACCTCGCCGACGCGATGATAGACGGCGTGATTCGCGTGCTTCAAGAGTCCCACATAACCGCTGGGGCACCGCCACTCCCGGGCCGCTTTGTCGTCGTCGGAATGGGAAAACTCGGTGGTCGTGAGTTGAACTACAGCTCCGATATTGACCTCGTGTACATCTACGTGGCCGAAGCGTGGGACGAGCCCAAAAAACGCGACGATGACGACGACACCTCGGTCGCAAAGGGCGAACCGCGACAGGACGGCGCCGCGGCTGATCACAGCGCACACGAGCGATTTCAACATTTTGCCAAAGAGCTCACGACCGCGCTTGCCCAACACACGGACGAAGGATATTTCTATCGAGTCGACTTACGGCTGCGTCCCATGGGCGCGCGCGGAAACATCGCGTACTCGCTGGCACAGAGCAGACAGTATTACGAGGCCCTCGGTGAGACCTTTGAGCGGTTCGCCATGATCAAGGCACGAGCTGTCGCCGGCGACCTCGAGCTGGGTCAGCGGTTTGTCGACATGGTCCGACCATTTGTCTACCGTCGATATCTTGACCACGCCGCGATCGAGGAGCTCGCTCGCTACAAGGCCCGGTCGGACCGCGAGCACGCGAAACGCGAGCCCGGCGACCGAAATCTCAAGCAAGGGCGCGGAGGCATCCGTGAAGTCGAGCTCTTTACCCAGGTATTCCAGCTTCTGTATGGCGGTATCCACCCGGAGCTCCAGCAACCGCATACTGTCACCGCCCTCCAGACGCTTCGGGAGCAGGGATTCATCGAACAAGCCGTCCTGGATGACCTCCAACAGGCCTACGAATTTCTGCGACGCGTGGAGCACCGGCTGCAAGTCGTCCAGCAAAGCCAAACCCATTCCCTGTCCGACGAAAAGCATGAGCTCGGTCTCACGGCGCGGCGACTCGGTTTCACGGATGTCGTGGATTTCACGACGCGGCTCGAAGCGCACCGCCAGCGCGTGCATGCGGTGTATACGAACCTGTTCGAGCATCGCAGTGACGATGCCGAGTTCCAAGGCCGACAGCTTTTCCGTTTGCTGGCAGGCGAACTCACCGACGACGACGCCATCGCCCATCTGCGGGACCTCGGGTTCTTGGAACCTGAACCCGCGCTCCAAATCATCCGGGCGCTCGACGACGTAGCCTCGCTCGCCCATTCCAAGTCATCGACTCGCAATCTCCTGGCCAACTTGCTGGCGACCGCGCTCGAGGATATTTCGAGGTGCGGCTCACCGACGGCCGTGCTCAACCGCCTCGAACATGTCGTCGCCCGCACGAGAGGCCCTGCCGCGCTCTATCGCAGCCTGCTCGAGAACGCGCCGCTACGGCATCGACTTTTCACGACACTCGACACCGGCGAGCTGTTCGCCCACCGGTTGGGACGATATCCGGAGCTCCTCGATTTCTTGATACCGGCCACCATCCCGAGTGAAACGTTTCGTCCTATCGTCGTCGAGGCATTCGCCGGAATCGATCGCTCAGACTCCGGAGCCGCCTCGGACGCCTTCCGACGCGTCAAAGCGATCGAAGAGTTCAAGGTCCTCGTCGAGTGGACCAACACGCGTTCGGTCCCGGCCTTGACGGAAAAGCTCTCGCTGCTCGCGGATACGGCGCTCACGTGGGCCGCGGAACACGCGCTCGCGGAGATCCGTGGGGACGACCGTGCCGCAGGTGGCGATGTTGGGCGGTGGGTCATCCTCGCGCTTGGCAAACTCGGGGGACAAGAGTTGACCGTTCACTCCGACCTGGACGTCGTGTTCCTGTATGACGGCGACCCCTCCGACTCGGCGCCTTATACCGAGCAACAGGCATTCGTGCGTGGCGTGTATCGCATTCTCGAAACCCAAACCGAGGAAGGCGTCGCGTATCACGTCGATACTCGTCTTCGACCTGAGGGAAAGAAAGGCGCATTGGCCATTCCACTCACGTCCTTTGTTCGGTATCTCGACACCCGAGCCGAGATCTGGGAACGCATGGCGTGGACGAGGTGCCGAGTCGTGGCCGGCTCACGCTCCCTCGGGGACGAGGTCCGCCGCGTCGTCGACACCTTCGTGTATGGGTCGTGGGACAACACGATGCCTGCATACGCACGACACCTCAGACACCGAATGGAACGAGAGCTATCCCAAGAGGCGGCGGGTACCAGATACGACCTCAAGGTGGGACGGGGTGGCCTCGCCGACATCGACTTCCTTCTTCAGGTGGTCCAAATCCGTGAAGGAGCCGACCGAGAGTCATTCAGAGTCGCAGGCACCCGCGCGCTGCTGGCAGCGTTGCCGGAGAATCCCTACCTCGAAGCCGACGACGTGCGCCGGCTCCGTCGCGCCTATGAATTTCTCCGAACGCTAGAGACCACAGTGCGTATCGACTCTGATTCCGGACGCGGCTGGATTTCATCCGACCCCAGGGACCTCGACTCTCTGGCGGCTCGTATGGACGACGGCCTGCCAACCGAGGAAGCATTCCTCGAGCGATACCTGGCAACGACGACCGACGTGCGAGAGATCTTTGACACCGGAATGACCAGGCTCACAAGGGCAGAATAGCTGAGCGGCGGCGGCCACAGGCGAAAAGGTGCGGCGACCCTCTTTCTCTAACTTTTTTCAATTTCGCGTGCCCACTAGCGATTGGTTCCGCTATGGTACCTAGTCATGCCGCGTCAGGGCGTCGAATCAACTCCGCTCGACCACCCGTAGTGTCTCTCGTTTGATGCACGATCGAATGATGCACGGTCGGACGGATACCGCGACGACCGACAAGGTCTTCACTGGCCCCGTCGGGCGCTTTGAAGAAGCATCGCGACACAGCTGACCCTCCACTACCGAAACCATCAATGGGCAAGCGGAGCAGCATTCGCCGTATCTGGCTTGGGGTGTCCGCCCTCGTTATCCTGGCGGTGGGCGTCGTCATCGGGCCGACGACTCTCGCGCGGCTGGTGCCCGGCACCGCCCGCCTATATACGCGTTGGGTCCCTCCCGAACCGACGCCACAAGTCGACAGACTCTCTGACCAGGAGCGGCGTGGCTTTCAGTCCCTCGGTCAGCAGTCCCCCGGCCGAGTGGTGTGGTCGTCGAACCGGGAGGGAAACCACGAGCTCTATCTCGTCGACCTTGAGACCGGCGCCGAAAAGCGGCTGACGGACCACCCCCACGTAGACTTTTTCTCCCGGTTCTCGCCGAACGGAAGTCACATCTCATTTCTCCGCAGTCAACGCGAATGGGTCTCGTTTCGAGAGGAAGAATCGTGGGATCTCTATCTCATCGATAGCGACGGTTCCAATGAGCGACTTCTCGCCCACGAGGCATATCACCCCACGTGGGTGCCGGACGGCTCGGGGCTAGTTTTTGTCCGGCAGAACCGGATCATCCGCTACGACCTGGTGGCTGGCGACGAGACGGTGCTCCATCGCGGCGAAGACCCACCGACCCGCGGCACGGTGCAGGAGCCAGAGCTGTTGACAGACTCGCTGGTAGCGCTGACCCTCCGCCACGTTCCGGAGGAAAGCGTCGGCGTTCTGGATCTGACGACCGGAAGCTACACGCCGGTGTCGACGTCACGACCCTGTCAAATCACGTGGATACCCGGACGTCGCCATCTGGTGTGGATGGACCATGGGGGACGTGGTGGCACGCGCGTGATGCATGGGTCGATGGACGGCCCTCAGGGGGAAGTACTCATGGACCTTCCGCACGAATACAGTCACGAGTACTTTCCCCGAATCACGGCTGATGGCGAATGGATGATTTGGGGCGCTGCGGCCGAGGGCCATGAACACGACCGGGCCGACTACGAGCTGTTTGCCTGGAAGCTTGACCAACCGTGGTCAACCGCGGTGCGGCTGACCTACTCGGAATCAAATGACCAATGGCCCGACTTTTACCGTGGCGGCTAGCGAAGCGTCGATCAGACGGTCGTCTGAAAGGTAGTAACATCCTCGGTCGGGATGAGCGAAAGGGACGGGGGGAGGCCCGCAATCGCACACGGGAAGGCATCATAGGGTTGCGTCGCTGTTGTCGTGACCGAGCACCAGGGTTACACGTTGCGATTCCCACCGAAGGCAACGGTGGCGGGTGAATCGACGATGAGCCGCGCGCCGGGAGTTGAAAAGGGGGACGTGAGACAGGAGACAAGCACTGATGTTGGAGCGCTTGACGACCGCCTCCGACACGTCGCCCAGGTGCCAACGCTCCTGGTCGCATGCGACTACGATGGAACGTTGTCGGCGTTGGTTGATGACCCGAATGAGGCGCGACCAAATCGAGCGGCCGTGGCCGCGATGCGGTCCCTCGCCGAACAAGCCAACACACAGGTCGTCGTCATATCCGGCCGCAGCCTACGGGACCTCGCGCTCTTGTCCCGTCTACCGGAAGAAATCCGTCTGGTAGGCAGTCACGGCGGTGAATTCGACCTCGGATTCGCAGCGCAGCTGAGTCCGGACCTTGTCGCGCTACGAACGTCGCTGACCAGCGAGGTTCAAGCACTGGGAACAAAGTACTCGGCCCGTGTCGAGAAGAAGCCCACCGGCGTCACCTTTCACTTCCGTGGGATGCCAGAGGACCGGCGGCAGGCGGCGCACGAGGAACTGATTCAGGGTCCGGTCCAGGCAGAGGGCGTCTTCACCCGAAAGGGACACGACATCATCGAGCTTTCGGTGATCAACACCAACAAGGGGGCTGCCCTGGAGCAGATCCGCCATCAGGTCGGTGCCTCGGCGGTAGTGTTTTTTGGTGATGACGTTACCGACGAAGATGGTTTCCGAACACTGACGGGCCCAGATGTGGGGGTCCGGGTCGGGGACGGCCTCACGGCTGCAGAATATCGCGTTGCGAATCCAGATTCAGTAGCCCACCGATTGGCGCACCTCGCGGAATCACGATCCCAGTGGTTGCGTGGCGCTGGTCTGATTCCGATCGAAAATCACTCAGTATTATCTGACCTCCGGACCGCGGCGATTGTGTCGCCCGCGGCTCGCATCACGTGGCTCTGCGCGCCCCGGGTAGACTCGGCCGCAATTTTCGCAGAGCTTCTCGGCGGGCCGGCGGCCGGCCATTTCACAGTGTCCGACGTTCACCAGCGGGGGCCGTTGGGTCAACGGTATCGTCCGGATTCGCTCATCCTGGAGACCATATTTCCAGACTTCATCGTCACTGACTACTTTGACACCTCCAGCGGACGAACCCGCCGAACGGCGGGCCGGTCCGACCTAATCAGAGTGATCGAAGGCCACGGCCAGGCGGTGATTGAATTCGCACCTCGACTCGACTTTGGGAGGATGCCAACCAGGCTTGAACAGCGCGAAGATGGCATCGTCGTGCACGGCACATCCGATCTCTTGGTCTTGCGCGGACCACGCGTGGAATGGCGTGTAGTTCAGGATGGCCCTCACCAAACCGCAGTGGCAACGGTCGACCTCCAGGATGAGCCTGTTGTCCTGGAGCTCAGAGCGGGGACGGGGACGGTGCGACCAGACCCGCGGCCCGAAGGTGACCGTCGTCAAGCCAGTGAGCGGTTCTGGTCAAACTGGGTCGCCAAGCTCATCGTCCCGGAATTCGAACGAGACCTCGTCACACGCAGCGCCATTGTGCTGAAATCTCTCTGCCATGGCCCCACGGGCGCGATTCTGGCCGCCACTACCACCAGCTTGCCCGAACACCTGGGCGGTGTTCGTAACTGGGACTATCGATACTGCTGGCTCCGCGACGCTGCGCTGTCTGCTACGACATTGGCGCGCCTGAATTCTCCGGCCGAAGGGATGGCCTATCTCGATTGGGTCTTGAACATTCTCGAGACGCGGGCCGACCCTGAGCGCCTCGCCCCTCTCTACAACGTCACGGGTCGTCACTTGCCGCCGGAAGCGGAGATCAGCGACCTCCCGGGTTACGGCGGGAGCCGGCCGGTGCGGGTGGGCAACGCCGCCGAGGGACAGGTCCAGCTTGATGTGTTTGGGCCGGTGGTCGACCTTGTCCACGTGCTCTTGGAACAAGGTGAGGAGCTCTCGGCTGAGCATTGGCGTCTCGTCGAGGCGATGGTGCTAGCCGTGTCGCGACGATGGAATGAGCCGGACCACGGCATCTGGGAGATCCGAAAGCCCCCCCGGCACCATGTGTATTCGAAAGTCATGTGCTGGGTCACGGTGGACCGAGCCATTTCCATCGCCGACAAGTTTCTTGACCGAGAGCCAGAGGCCTGGGTGGGACTGCGAGACCAGATCGCGAACGACGTACTCGAGAAAGGCTGGAAACCGGACATCGAGTCGTTCAGCGCAGCCTATGACGGTGACGACCTCGACGCCTCGGTCCTGGCCGTCGGTCTGTGGGGTTTGCTCCCCGCCGACGACGAGCGCTTTGTCTCGACGGTCACAACGCTGGAGCGCGAGCTGCGTCGAGGCCCAACGGTCTATCGGTATCTCCAAGACGACGGCCTTCCCGGCCGTGAAGGCGGGTTCAATTTGATGACGTCTTGGCTCATCGATGCCCTCGCCTTGACCGGACGACACGACGACGCCGCCAGGCTCTTTCGCGCGCTGTGTGGCCTGGTCGGCGCCACCGGAATCATGGCCGAACAATTCCAACCGGAAACAGGCCGCGCACTCGGCAACATTCCCCAGGCATATTCCCACTTGGGTGTCATCAACAACGCGCTGCGGCTCAGCTCCTCACCCCGGACTTGACTGGTGTGAGTGAGCGGTGCGAGACGAGGGCACGTGAAACGAGATGTCTACGCCTTCTTCATCATCATCTGACCGAACCGAGGTCACGCGGTGCCCATGGCAAGCAACGCCACCGACGGGAGAGAGCGACGTCAACCGCATTCTGCGAATCCTTGCGAGTTCTTGCGATCTCTTCCGAATTCTTAAGGAGGTCCTGTATGCGAATCGTTCGCTCGCTTCTGGCCCTGGTCATCGGTATCGCCATCACCAGTCCGCCTCGCGTCTTGGCGCAAACCGTGCCACAGGCATTCGTCGGCGCTCATCTCATCCCGATCACCGGGCCGGACGTTGCGGACGGCGTGCTCATCGTCCGAGACGGTCGAATCTCTGCGGTCGGCCCGACGTCGAGCACCCCGATTCCCGACGACGCCGAACGGCACGACGCGACCGGGCTGACCATCATGCCCGGTCTCGTCGACACCCATAGTCACATCGGAAACCCGGAAGGCGGCGACCGGAGCGCCGCCTTCCATGCCTCGGTCCGCGTCCTCGACTCCGTCAACGTACGCGACGCCCGATTTCAAAAAGCCCAGGCAGGTGGGATCACAACCGTGAACATCATGCCCGGTTCCGGTCACCTGCTGAGCGGGCAAACCGTCTACGCCAAGCTTCGAGATGGTAAGACGCTCGAAGAGCTCATGCTCTACCGCGAGGACGGACAGGTCGCCGGCGGAATGAAGATGGCCAACGGAACGAACCCGCGACGACAACCGCCATTTCCAGGCACGAGAGCAAAAGCGGCCGCACTGGTACGTGAGCAGTTTCTCGCCGCGCTGGACTATCGACGCCGCACCCTCCAGGCGGACGATGCTAGCGAGCAACCGGCGCGGGACCTCCAGATGGAAGGACTGCTCGAAGTGCTCGACGGAACCCGAGTGGTCCATCATCACACCCACCGTCACGACGATATCCTTACCGTCCTCCGTCTCGCCGACGAGTTTGGGTTTCGCACGGTCCTGCATCACGTGAGCGACGCCTGGGCCGTGGCGGAGGAGATCGCCGAAGCCGGTGTCGCGTCGTCGTTGGTCTTTGTCGATAGTCCGGGAGGGAAGCTCGAAGCGAAGGATAGTACGTTCCTGAGCGGCGCGGCCCTAGAGCGAGCCGGGGCCACGGTGGGATTTCATACCGATGATGGGATCACCGACTCTCGATTCTTCTTACGACAAGCCGGCCTCGCGGTTCGAGCAGGGATGACGAGAGCTGGCGCGCTCTACGGATTGACAATGGCGGGAGCCGGGATGCTCGAACTCGAGGATCGGATTGGCTCTCTCGACGTCGGGAAGGATGCCGACTTCATCGTGCTCTCGGGTGATCCCTTGAGCGTCTACACCAAGGTGCTCGAGACCTGGGTGGACGGAAGCAACGTGTTTGACCGTTCGACGCCAGCGGACCGGTTGTATGCGGTGGGCGGTTACGGTGCCAGTCACGATCAAGGCGTTTTTCAAGAGCTCGAATGGGAGGCCCGCTGATGGTGATGACCCTACGCTGGTTGACCTCAGTCGCTTTCGCGATTTCGTTCTGTGTGAGTGCCACGGCCTCGGTGACGCACGCACAGGTCGCCGTGCAAGGCGAGACGATATACACAATGGCAGGTCCCGCCATCCAGAACGGCGTGGTCCTGGTGCGAGACGGTCAGATTGAGCAGGTCGGCCCCGCTGCCGAGGTCGAGATTCCTGATGGCTACCGCGTGGTGTCGGCGGCCGTCGTGACCCCCGGCCTCGTCGATGCACACAGCGTGGTTGGCTTGGCTGGCTACCTCAACCAAGAGGACGACCAAGACATGCTGGACCGCGCCGCGCCTATCCAACCCGAACTGCGGGCGCTCGATGCATACGACGCCTCTGAACGATTGGTCGAGTGGGTGCGCGGCTTTGGGGTAACGACATTGCATACGGGACACGGACCCGGCGCGCTGGTCTCGGGGCAGACTATGGTCGTCAAGACCGTGGGCCGCACCGTCGACGACGCGGTCGTCGTCCCGACCGCGATGGTCGCGGCCACACTCGGGCCCTCGGCCCTCGGGCAGAACGGCGATTCGCCCGGGAGCCGTGGCGCCATGGTCGCATTGCTGCGGGCAGAGCTCGTCAAGACGCAGGACTACGTCGAGCGCCAATCACGCGACGGCGGCACCGGCGCCGGACCAGCGCGAGACCTCCGTCTCGACACCCTCGGCCGCGTGCTCGCCAGAGAGATTCCGTTGCTCGTGACCGCTCATCGCGCCCGTGACATCATGACGGCGATTCGCCTCGCGGCGGAGTTCGAGTTCGACCTCGTCTTGGACGGCGCCGCCGAGGCGTATCTTCTAGTGGACGAAATCAAGGCGGCAGGAATCCCTGTGATCATTCATCCGACGATGTATCGAGCGACCGGAGAAACCGAGAACCTGAGCTTTGAAACGGCGGCGACTCTCCACGCGGCGGGTATCCCGGTGGCCCTCCAAAGCGGCTATGAGGCCTATGTCCCCCGCACGCGCATCGTGCTGTTCGAAGCCGCGGTCGCCGCCGCTCATGGCCTCTCGTTCGAGGACGCGCTGGCGACAGTCACTATCAGTGCCGCCGAGATTCTCGGCGTTGATGCCCGGGTCGGCTCGCTCGAACCCGGCAAGGACGCAGACCTAGCGCTCTTTGACGGTGACCCCTTCGAATACGCGAGCCACTGTATCGGAGTGCTCGTAAACGGCGTGGTCGTGAGCGAGGAGGCGCGGTAGCGTCTGTGGGCGGGAACGTCTGAGCAGGAAGATACGCCGGGTTGCTCTTCTTTCATCGTCGGGGTCAGGACCTGGGCACACCGTCGACCAACATAGGTTGCGACATGCGACTGCGTTACGTGAGTTTGTTCATTCTGCCGCTCGCTCTGGGGCTGTTGACAATCGGCTTGGTCCGACTGTCTGCCCAGTCGATCTCGCCCGGTGAAAATGACGACTTTGTGCCCGTCACCGATGCGATGATCCATACACCGGCGCCCGGTGACTGGCTCATATGGCGCCGCACGCTCAATAGCTGGGGCTTTAGTCCGCTCGACGAGATGACACGCGGCAATGTCGAGGAACTACGGCTGGTCTGGACGCGCGCGTTGGGTCCGGGGCGGCAGCAGGGAACACCGTTGGCGTATGGCGGTGTCTTGTATATGCCAAATCCCCGCGACGTCATCCAAGCGATCGACGCGGTGACGGGTGACCTTCTTTGGGAACATCGCCGAGACAATCCCGATGACGTCTATCGGCAAACAGGCGGCGCTCTCTCCGAGAACAACCGAAACCTGGCCATCTACGACCGTCTCATCATCGACACCAGCGTCGCACCTGAACGATCACTGGGATCTCGACCATCTGTTCGAGAGATTGCTGGTGGACACGGCAGTCGCGCCCGACCCCACGGCCGTCGACTGGATCAACCCGCGGTTGCGCTCCGGAGAGATGCGACAGGTCGTCACGGGGATTCCCGGCAAGACCGCCCTCGTCTATACTCTCGACCGAGAGACGGGCGAGTTCCTGTGGGCTACGTCGACGGTCGCGCAAAACGCCATCAGCAAACTTTATGGCGCGACCGGCGCCGTCACCGAGAACTCCGAGGTCGTGTTTAGCGCGGTCGGTCAGGAAGTCTTGTCGTGCCCGTCCTGGATCGGGGGAAGGACTGGTGTTTGGCGGCGATAGCAACGGGCGGTTTCGAGCGCTCGATCAGGAAACCGGCCAGACGCTTTGGGAAATCAACCTCGGTTCACCGGTGACGGGGTATCCGATCACGTTCGCGGTTGATGGTCGTCAGTACGTCGTCGCCAGTACCGGCACGTCGTCGAACTTTGGTAGCCTGACGCCAGAGCTTCGCCCTAGTGCGGGTAACAACATCTTCGTGTTCGCACTGCCGGATCGGTAGCAATCCAATCACACTGCCGGCGACATCATCTAGCTAGTGTCTTATAGAGTGCTTTCCGGGCTTGGCATCGCTAGCTCGAAGAGTAGTTGCGACACTCGGCTCAGCTGGTAACGGACAGGGAGACTGCCTCCGCGACTTGGCTGACCAGGCTAACGTCCGGTGATCATGACCGCCAGGACTTTGAAGCCCTCTTCGAGCCGTCGCGCCGTTTCACGGTCGGCCTCGGCCCGAGTCGACGCGACGATCGGATAACCGCAGGGAACGTTGCGTGCCAGACAGACAGCCAGCACTTCTTGCACAAGCGCTTCGACACCTGGAGCGTTCGGACCGTCCTCGCCGGCGGATACCGCCAGGTCGGTAGGCCCCAGAAAGATCGCGCCAATCCCGGGAACCTCGAGGATCTCGGCGAGGTGCTCGATACCGGCCAGCGATTCGATCTGGAGCATTGCGACGAGCTTCCCCGATGCGTCGAGAGGCCAGACATCAGCCTGAGCGCGATAGTCAGCTACGCTCAGTCCCAAGTTCGGCGGCGCCGAGCCGGCGACCGGGAGGCGACGTCCGGCGGGTTCCGTCTCACTCCGGCCGTCTAAAGAGCCGAATCGCATCGAGGCGATCGCCGTTCTGGCCTGCGCCTTGGTCTCGATGTCGGGGAACATCACGCCAAAGACACCGGCGTCGAGGAGCTGACCAACCACGGCGGCGGGGGCGTCTTTCGCATCATAGGGAATACGCACGATAGGCGTCGCGCTCGGCCCGCCGGGATCGCCACGGATTGCCGCCAATGCCTGACGGACATTGTCGATCTCAAACTCCCCATATTGCTGGTCGATGACGACGAAGTCGAGACCGATCTGGGCGGTGCGCGCGAAGGTGCCAATCGCTGGTTGGTTTTGCCCTAGTCGGTCGATGACATGGTTCACGGATGTCTGCGCTTGCGCAGCCCGCGCCAGGGACACGCCACTGAGAACCACCGCCGCGATGAGGACAGCAACCCTGCCCGGCGACGTGTCTCGCATGAGTAGTACCAGTCTCGAAGGCATGACGACTCTCGAACGAACCAGCACCACGCCGGATCAGCGTTGAAAAAGGCTACCCCCACCCTGGTCATGGAACACGATAGGAACGAAGTCGTTGGCAGTCCACGAGGCTTCCTGTCCCCACTGAGCATCGTAGGCGGCCGTCGGTCGGGCGGCCATGACCTCGTCCAGATTCCTGCCTTGTGAGATCAAGGTCCGCACCTGGTCCCGCACATCGATGATCATGTCGAGAAACTCGACCATGGCGTCGCGTCCAACGACACGCAGGCCGTGGCCGGGAATGACCTTCGTATCGGGGCCTGCCATTGCGATCGCCATTTCCAGCGCCTCGATCGTACCGGCGACCGTGCCGCCGTTATACACGTCAATGATCGGGTAGCTCGTCGTGCGGAACACGTCACCCAGGTGCAGCACATCCGAATCCGGGAAATACACAAACGTATCGCCGTCGGTGTGCGCGGGCGGCGCCAAGAACGCGCGCACTTCTTCATTGTTGAAATGGAAACTCACGGTGTCGTTGTAGGTAACAACTGGCTGGGCGCCTTCGGCGGGCTGCGGTGCGAAGCGTCCCCCCCCTCGCGGGAAGCGAAGACGCTCGAGCGCACGTACACGCACGTTGTCATGAGCAAAGATCAGCACGCCTTGGCCCGCGAGAGGTTCGTTGCCGCCAATGTGGTCAGGGTGGACATGAGTGTTGATCAAGAAACGAATCTCGCCGTCCGAGACCTCCCGCACCGCCGCGACGAGCCGGTCAGCCAGCGGCGCGAAGAGAGAATCGACGAGCAGAACCCCGTCGGGTCCGGCAAAGACGCCGACATTGCCGCCACCTCCTGGGCGCTGCAGCATATGCACTCGACCGGCTACCGGCACGGTTGTCAGCTCGACGCCCGCAAAAGGATCGTTCGAGGTTTGTTGACCCATCACGACAGAGACGAGAATCCCCACCGCACCGAGTGTTCCCGCGACCGCGACACGTAACCTGTCCATGCGATGTCTCCTAAAGACGTTGCTCCAAGAGCCCTCACTCGACCTTCTCACCCGCGCCGTCGGCGCGCTCGACCTCCCCACCGCGCCTGCGCCCATCGCAGGGCAGCTACTGCAGAAGATCAAACATGTGGCTGTACTTGAGCGTGAGCGTGCGACCGGCCCCGGTCGGGCTCGCGCGCCGAGGGTCGATGAAGTCGTTGAAGTACCGGATGTCGTTGTAGACGATAAAGAGACCGGTGTTTGCGTCAGACAGCAACCCGAAACGCAGGTTCGAAGACCAGAGCTCGGCCCGATCGTTGTATTGCACAAGCGCCTGCACGAACATTCTGGTCGAAAACGAATAGTTGACCCGCAGCCGACCCAGGTGGGTCACAAAGTCGCCACCCGGTAGGCTGACGTCGTTCCGGTCCAGTGAGACCTCGGCGTTGAACGTCTCGCTCAGCCGCATCGTGACCTGGGGTCGCAATTGCAAGCGGTCGCCACCAAAGAAACCACCCATCACCGTGAAGAGCTCGAATCCGAACGGCGCGCCCCGGTTGGTGTTGAACCGTATTTGACCTTCGGCGTGACTATACCTGCCAATCGGCACGCGCACATCCGGATAGATCTCGAAGGGTTCGAGCACGCCCTCTTTTGTCACATTGACGGCAGTGCTGAGACGGTTCCCGTTGCGCCATTCCAAGCTGTTGTCCAGGTGTGTATATTGCGTCTCTTGCTGTCCGGTCACAAAATTGAAGATCGTAAAATGATTCGCGTGGGGCCCGACCTCATGAATCCCCCACGAGTTCTCGGGCCGCCAAGTGGTTCGCACTTCTCCGTCGATGCGCCGATACCCCCGACGAGCGTAGAACCCGACTTCCGGGTTGAAGTTTGGACCGACCTCTGAGTATCCCCCACCGAACCGATACCGCTCTGATGAATAGTTACCGAGCGCGCCATAGGCATGGGTATCCGAGGTGACACTTCCGGGCGTTTCGGTCTCGGCTGCGAAGCCAGAAATCGTCCCCTGCTGACCGACCCCCAGACGTCCGTCGACCGCATAGCTACGGTTTGTGCCGTGGTCATCGGCGAGCGTTCCGGTGGCAGACCGGCCCACGAAGATCGCGCCCACGTTCGAACGGTTGGCGAAGTCCTGGCGCAGACGAGCCACTGTGAAATTCGTCGCGGGCCCGGCGGCGGCGCTGTTGGTCTGCATATTCAGAATGCCGATATTCGTGTTGTTCCCTACCTTGCCTGAGAGCCGCCCCCCTCCTAGGATGGGGGTTGGCTCGCCCCCCGCTCCGATTCCAATACGCCGGCTGAAGAACACTTCGACCTGGCCGGGCTGACCAACAGAGAAAAGCCCTGCGTTCTCCAGAAAGAACGGCCGTTTCTCGGGAAAGAACAGATTGAAGCGGTCCAGGTTGACTTGCTGGTCGTCGACCTCTACTTGAGCGAAGTCGGTGTTGTAGGTCAGATCCAATGTCATGCTCGGCGTCACGCTGTATTTCAGATCGCCACCGATATCGCCGATTCCGGTTCCGCGAGTGTCTACGTCCCGGCGCACCGCTTGACCCAGCACATACGGCGTCAGCTTAAGATTGCGCTGCGGTGGCACCTGGAGCCCCCGCAGCTCACCCGCCAGCGACAGACGGTTCAGGTTGTACTGACGAGGCAACGATGCCCAATAGGATTGCTCGTTGCGACTACGGATATTTCGCTGAAAATTGACACCCCAGGTCTGCGTCTCACCGGACGGATAGCGAAGAGTTCGGAACGGAATCGCGATCTCTGCGGTCCAGCCGACCTCCGACACGCGGGCCCGCACTTGCCAGGCCCCGTCCCAATTCAAATTGAAACCGCCGCCAGAACCGCCCTGCTGACGACTGCCCGACCGACGCACGACACCGCCCCCGCCGAATCGCCCGCTGCCCTGTCCTTCGTTTGTCACCTGGCCGTCATACTCGACCCCCGCTGGATTGGTTCCAAAGACAAAACCACTTTGTTTGTCGAGATAGGTGTCGAGGATGATCTGAAAACTATCGGTCTCTCGCAGCTCGGAGTCACGACGACTATCGGCCACGATGATGCTGCGGGGATCTGCGGCATAGCAGATGACGCCGAAGTAGAGCGTATCCTCTGTGAAAACGATGCGGACCTCGGTGCGCTCCGAGGCCGGCTCTCCTGCATCAGGCGTGTTCTGGCGGAACCCACTGGCCACTACGGCGTCGTCGTACGCCGGGTCGTTCAGGACATGGCCGTCGATGACCGGTGCGGCCTGAACACGTGAAGCGCGGGCAAGCGGAAAGCCGGTGCCCGTTAACGGAACCTGTGCCTCTGCTCCCGGCACCGCTTCGGCCAGCCCCGCTTGCGCTGGCAATGGCTGGGCGCCGACGACGACCACCGTCGCGAGACATCCCGCGCCACATCCAAGCAGGACCCCGAGCACGGAGACCTGCGAGGTCACGCCAATGGGATGCCTCACGTCTTGTAGCGCCGGCCGACTATGTCGCTGGCCCGTGGCCTATCGAGACGCCGCGGTCGCCATTTCTTCGCGACGCTGCCCGGCGAGGATGTTTGGCATCGCGTAATTGCCTTCGTGACACGCGTACTCATAGAGGGGGCCTTCTACCTGCGTCATCGGAATCGACGCCGTCCACGAACGGGTGAACGTGGCCGGGTCGTCGACCGTGATCTCGTAGTCCATAGTGTCGGCATCGATTCGCGTAAAGCGTTCGACAACCTTGCCCTGCTCGCTGGTACCAAACACCGCCACGCCTCGATCGTTGAGGTGCGGGAGATTTGTGGTCTCCACGACGAGCGTATTGCCCTCCCAGTGCCCACGCGAGTCCCCCAACCACTGCTTGATACCGTTCTCCACGTGTGGACGCCCATCCATCGGAATGATCCGTGCGTCGTGAATCATCTCGACCGCAATGACGATATGGTCGGGTGTCTGAAGAATCTGGTAGTTGTGGTTGTAGAAACCCGGCATCATCGCGCCGGGTAGACCTCGCGACACGCACCGCTCATAAGGGCCACGATCCCACCAGGTGTCGGCGGGACTGGCCGTCCGAGCCTCGGCTCGAAGGTCGGCCACTATCTGTGCCACCGAGGTCAGTGGCGGCAGGCGTCCGTCGGGCTGGTCCACCAAGAGCGACGTGCGATTTCCCGCGAGCGCGTCGGTGGTCTCGAACCAGACGCTTGCGGCGTAGCCGGTCCCGGTTCGATCGCGTGCGTGCTCGTCGGCCGACTTGGCTTCGTTTTCACTGCGCCGGTCGGCGATTCCTTGCGAATACTCCGCCGACTCCTCGACAGTCAGAAACTCTTTACCGCTCAGCTCCGCTGGGCGTTCCAGTCGCGTCGCGGTGACGTTGTTCCACACTCCTTGGATATCGGGATGTCCCCACGCCGTCGTGGGCTGTGACCACTCTTCAGACGCCGCTGTCTGGCTCTGAGCGAGTACCATCTGCGGTATCAGCCCGAGCATGACAGATGCGGTGAACGCCAGGACGAACAATCGATAACCCATCTCATACCTCTCCTTGAATTCCTGAGTTCGGGCTCGCCCCGCTGTTGCCGGCGGTGCGCGACGGCCTCAAGATTACGGCAACACCGTCCGCGACTCAATGAGCGCAGCCAGCGGATGAACGAGCGCGGCGTTGTGAAGGCGACGCCGCGGACCGCATCGGACGGCGCCCGCCTTTGCCTACGGCACGGTGTGATAGTGCCCATGGGCGGGATCCCAGACCTGACGACCACCACTGCCGCGTTCGCCGGTGAATGCGAACACAAGCGCGGCGCCGATGGCGACGACGACCCCAACCACCGCCACCTGACTGACGCGAGACATCTGCGTCTGCTTGTTGGCGCAACATTGTTTGAATTTTCGGCCACTTCCGCACGGGCACTGGTCATTACGCCCGGTTCCTGTCTTTGAGCCTGCCATGGATGCCCCCCCTTTCAAACGTGCCTCAATATCGAAGCTGTCGCTGACCCGGCTGCGGTCCCCGTCGTCGCGGGCGACTCGTGCGCTCGCCGCGTGCCGTATACTTTTTGCTAGCCACGGGTGGCAGTCCGCGGACCGGCGCTCGGTGATTTCTTGCGATTTCCAATCGCGAGTTTCTGAGAAACCAGCGATTCAATGCCCAGCCGCGACGACAAGCCCTTTGTCTTCGACACGGAGCACCGGCTGGTGGTCCTCACCGGCGCCAAGGCTCGGTCACTGCCCGAGCTGCGCCGCATGCTCGAGCATGCGCCAAAATCCTCCATATTCTTTCACACCCATCAGGAGTATCTCGTCCGGGATTTCAGAAAACGGGTCTACTACAACGACTTCGCCCTGTGGGTGTCAGAAGCCCTTCGAGAAGAGGCACTGGCGGAAAAACTGGCCGCCATCGACCTTCTGGCGTTCACGACGATCCGCGAGCTTCAGCTGGCGATCTTGGAATCGATCGACGGCTACACGCGGACGACGGTGACCCAAAGATGCCGGCCGGAAGACGCGTTCCATTTTTGCCGCTCTCGAAGTTTTGTGCTACCGACGGGTCTGGTGGCACATGACGTCCCCGAGTTTTTTGCAAAGCTGCCCCAGATCAGCCACGCGTCGCTCTACTTTCATTTCTTTGAGGCCCGACTTCGATTGGGGCGACGGACGAGCGATTTCTCACGGTGGCTGCGGGGACGTGAGCGAACGGACCTGGCTGACGCGATCGATGCCCTGAATCCGTATGTACGCACCCTCGGCGACCTCAAACGCGACATCATTCTCATCGGCCAGGGGGCCGGCAACCAGTCGTGAACGCGTCACTCGAGGACTATCGGAACGTGGTGGGACCCGAGGTCGTTGACGAGTTGACCCAGCTCGCCGAACGGGTGGGACACCGCCGGCTTGTGCACGTCAACTCGACTGCGGTGGGGGGGGGTGTCGCCGAGCTACTGACCCGTCTCGTTCCGCTCCTTCAGGAATTGGGAATCGACACGTCGTGGGAGATCATCAAAGGAGATCGAGCCTTTTTTGCGGTCACCAAGGCGCTCCACAACGCGCTCCACGGCGCGACGGAAGAGATCACTCAGAAGATGTTCGACGTCTACCGCGAGACGATCGACGTGAACCTGCGGGACCTGGGTCCCATGGACGACTTTGTCGTGATCCACGACCCTCAGCCGGCGGGTCTTGTCGCGCGTAAGGCACAGTCCGGCGGTCATTGGCTGTGGCGGTGCCACCTCGACGTGTCGACCCCGAACCCTCGAGCGTGGGCGTTTCTCAAGCCCTATATCGAGCAATACGATGGGTCGATCTTTTCGACGGCCGAATTTTCGCAAGCGTTGGGCGTCCCGCAGTTCCTCATACCTCCGTCCATCGACCCGCTTAGCGACAAGAACCGCGAGTTGACCGTAGACGACACACGGACTGTGCTGGAAAAACACGGCATCGACCCCAAACGACCGATCCTCACGCAAGTGTCACGATTCGACCGACTCAAGGATCCGCTCGGTGTGATGGAGGCGTATCGACTCGTGAGACGTCGCTACGACTGTCAGCTGGTCTTGGCCGGAGGCGGGGCCGCGGATGATCCGGAAGGTGCCCAGGTGCTCGCCGAGGTTCGCGAGGCCGCCGGAAACAACCCCGATATCCACATCCTCTCACTCCCGCCATTCAGCGACCTGGAAATCAACGCGCTCGTCCGCGGCTCGACGATCGTCATGCAAAAGTCATTGAAGGAAGGGTTCGGATTAACCGTGACCGAGGCGCTCTGGAAACGCCGACCTGTGATCGGCAGCGCGGTCGGGGGAATCAAGCAGCAAGTCATCAATGGCGTCACGGGGTTTCTCGTGCATTCTCCGGAGGGTGCCGCGAATCGCGCCATCGAGCTGCTTAGTGACGAGTCTCTCCGCCACACGATCGGCGACAACGGCCACCAACACGTTCGTGAGAACTTTCTCACGACACGTCACCTCCGAGACTACCTACTGTTGATGCTGGCGATGGACCATCGTGAATCCGACATCACGATGCTGACCGGGAGTCGTTAGCGTCCCGCGTAGGTGTTTGTGCTCGCTGGCTTGGCGAGGCAGGCATATCGGTCCTATGTCGACGAGGCGCAACGACGACGGCGGACACAAGGAGCCGAACCAAGCGACTAGAACTTCGAAAACGCGGGTCTCGTGCTTGTGGGCCTGTAGTAGGGCACCGCGCTGCCGGACGGGTTACAGCGTCAGGAGGATCTTACCGATGTGCTGGCTTGACTCCATCAATTGATGGGCCTGGGTCACCTTGTCCAAGGGAAAGCGTGCCGATACGACCGGACGGAAACTCCCATCGGTGACCCACGGCCATACGTGCTTCTGCACCGCCTCCCGAACCGCGCTCTTCTCCGCCACCGAACGCGCCCGCAAGGTCGACCCGGTCAGAAACAAGCGCCGAGACATCAATGTCGCGAGATTCACTTGGGCACGCGTTCCACCCATGAGTCCGATGACGACCACCCGCCCATCCTTGGCCAAGCTGTCCAGGTTGGCAGCCAGATAGGGCCCGCCGACCATATCGAGAATAACATCCACACCTCGCCCGTCGGTCGCGTCCTTGACCTCGGCAGCGAAGTCCGACTCCCGATAGTTGATGGCGCGCTCGGCGCCTAGGTCGACACACGCAGCACATTTGTCGCCACTACCGGCCGTCACGAGAACCCGCGCGCCCACCAAACGAGCAAGCTGGATGGCCGTCGTGCCGATGCCACTCGAACCGCCGTGGATGAGGACACACTCTCCCGCCTGGAGGCGCCCCCGCTCGAACACGTTGGTCCACACCGTGAGACACGCCTCGGGCAACGCTGCAGCATCGACGAGGTCGACATTGGGCGGCACCGGCAGACATTGCGGGGCCGGCACGAGACAATATTCGGCATATCCCCCACCGGTGACCAAACCGCACACGGGCGTCCCCGGCTCCCATCCGATCACACCATCCCCAATCGCCGCCACCGTTCCGGACACTTCAAGACCCAGCACATCCGAGGCGCCGGCGGGTGGGGGGTAGTGCCCATTGCGCTGCATGATGTCGGCTCTATTGATACCGGCGGCGGTGACCCTCACGAGGACCTCGTCCTCTCCGGGGCGGGGAACCACGCGCTGACCGATTGTCAGGTTCTCGGCCGGCCCGGCCACAGGCACTTCAACCACTCGCATTGTCTCGGGTATCGCTGTCATTCTGGGTCGCTCATCTCGTAGCGAGCGCACTATACATCAGGGGGGCACCGGTATAATCAGCCGTTTGACCAACAGAGTGGTCTCTCGCAACAATGTCTGTGACAATCACCCGGGTTCAGATATGTATCGAGATCTCAAACACAGGGGGGATTCTCGGAGCGAGATTCCAGCCGTGGGCCACGTTTCTCAGCCGGCAGCACAGGGACGGCGTCCGGTGAACAGATGAGCCTTCGTATCGTTATTGTCGGCTACGGACGGATGGGCAGAGAGATTGACGCACTCGCCTCGAAGGACGCGGGCTGCGAGATCGTGGAACGGCTTGACATCCACAACAATGCGGCAGGCGAGGGGATAGACGTCGACCGACTCAAAGATGTCGACGTGGCGATCGACTTCAGCACCGCGTCTGCGACCGTCGCCAATCTCCCACGTCTGGCCGGTGCGGGCGTCAACGTCGTGATCGGCACCACCGACTGGGCTGACCACGAGTCCGCACTCAAGCAGATCGCGGCCAACGCCGGGATCGGAGTGGTCGCGGCGTCAAACTTCTCGCTTGGAGTCAATATCTTTCTCGGTATGGTCGAGCGTGCGGCAGCCCTGATGACGCCGCACTCCGATTTCGGCGCATGGATTCACGAAACGCATCACGCCGCAAAGATCGACGCGCCATCCGGGACGGCGCGCACGCTTGAGAACGCGATGACCAGCACAGGATTCCGCGCGAATGTGCACATGTCGTCAACCCGTGTCGGACACGTCCCAGGTACGCACACCGTCGGTTTCGACGGCCCTTCGGAGACGATCACCTTGACCCATACCGCGCGTGACAGAACCACGTTCGCACGGGGCGCGCTCGAGGCCGCCCGCTGGATCGAAGGCAAGAGCGGTTGGTTCACGATGCGGGATGTGTTGGGCCTGGGCCCACAGGCCACGTCGAACGAGAAGGACCACTCATGACGACCGTCTGGTCTGGCTGCGGCACCGCATTGGTCACGCCGTTTTCCAGAAGTGGCGACCTCGACGGACCAGCGGTCACTCGCCTGGCCCGACGCCAAATCGAAAACGGCGTCCACTTCCTCGTACCGTGCGGCACGACGGGCGAGAGCCCAACACTGTCGACGGCTGAAAAGCTGAACGTCGTCGAGCGTGTCGTGGCCGAGGCCACGGGGCGAGTACCCGTCCTGGCCGGGGCCGGGGGTAACGACACCCGAGCCGCAGTGAGTCTGGCCCGGGCAATGGAAGCACACGGAGCCGACGGCATCTTGTCCGTAACGCCGTACTACAACAAGCCGACTCCCGAGGGGCTCTATCGTCACTACCGTGCGATCGCGGACGCCGTCGACCTCCCGGTCATCGTCTACAACGTGCCGGGTCGCACCAGTTGCAACATCGACCCGGTAACCCTGATACGTCTCGCCGAGATTGAGAACATCGTCGGCGTCAAAGAGGCCTCTGGTGACCTCGCTCAGATCGAGACCATCTGTCACGAGACACCCGAGTCGTTCTGTGTGCTGTCAGGCGACGATGCGCTGACGTTGGATGTGATCGCGCTCGGAGGCGTGGGAGTGATCTCGGTCATCGCCAATGAAATGCCACGAGAGATGTCCGAGCTGGTTGACGCGGCGCTGGCGGGCGACCTGGACAGAGCACGCGCGGCCCAGGCGCGTCTCTTGCCGCTCATGAAGGTCAACTTTGTCGAGTCCAATCCGATCCCGGTCAAGACCGCACTGGCGGAAATGGGCCTGCTCGAGAGCGCGCAGTTCCGTCTCCCGCTCGTGCCGCCGGAACCTAGCGCCCGCGAAAAGATCATCGTCGTGCTCGACGGGCTGGCACTTCGGCGCGCGGAAGTCTCGTGAGCGGCACACGGTCGCGAATCGTTCTGACCGACGACACAAAAAAGAGAAGTGGAGAGCAGTGTGACAACCGTCTCGATACCGGAGCTGGCGGACGAGGTCCGAAGGTTGTTCAGCGCAGGACCGGACGCTGACCGTGACCAGGCGCGCGCGGCATTTGCTCGGTTGCGCGCTGAGCTCTCAGCGGGCCGCGTCCGCGCGGCCGCACCCGACCCGTCGTCACCGACCCGGTGGGCGGTGAACACCTGGGTCAAAGAAGGCATCCTGGTCGGGTTTCGGGCGGGCGCGGTCGTCGCCTATGCCTCGGCGAACAACGACGCCCCGTATTTCGACAAAGATACGCTCCCGTTGAAAACGCTCGGCGCGTCGTCTGGGGTGCGTATCGTGCCGGGGGGTTCGTCGATTCGCGACGGCGCCTTTATCGGCGACGGGGTGATCTGCATGCCCCCGATGTACATTAACATTGGAGCCTACGTCGGCTCCGGTAGCCTGATCGATTCTCACGCGCTCGTGGGTTCGTGCGCGCAAGTCGGAGAACGAGTGCATATCAGTGCGGCCGCTCAGATTGGGGGTGTCCTCGAACCGGTGGGCGCTCTGCCAGTCATAGTGGAGGACGACGTGCTGGTCGGCGGAAATACTGGTCTCTACGAGGGAACGATCGTCAGAAAACGCGCCGTGATCGGCGCGGGGACCATTCTGACGGGATCCACGCCAATCTACGACCTTCCTCGGCAGCAGATCATCAGGCCGGCGCCAGGTATCCCGACCATCGTCCCCGAAGGTGCCGTGGTGGTGCCGGGGGCCCGTGCCGTCACGGCTGAACCGGGCCCAGAGTGGGCACTCTCCCTGGCGACACCGGTCATCGTCAAGTATCGTGACGACCGGACCGACACCCGGACCGAGCTCGAAGCATGGATTCGGTAGAGCTCGTCTCGCTGGCCCGAACGCTTGTCGACATCGACTCAACCTCGGGGCGCGAGGCTGCGGCGTGCCAGCTCGTCTCGTCGTGGCTGACCGAACGTGGCTACACGGTTGTCGAGCAACCGGTCCACGACGATCGATTTGAGGGCCGCCTCAATATCCTGGCCACACTCGGTCCACCAACGGTCGTCCTCTCCACTCACATAGATACGGTCCCACCCCACTTTCCCAGCCGAGTCGAAGGAGATGTGCTGTTTGGACGGGGTTCCTGCGACGCCAAAGGTATCCTGGCAGCTCAAATGACCGCCCTCGAGCGGCTCCGAGACGAGGGCGAGGGCCGCGTCGGTTTGCTGGTGGTCGTGGGCGAAGAGGACGGCAGCGCGGGCGCCCGCCATGCCAATCACCATCCGGTCGGCTCACGGTATCTGGTCAATGGCGAGCCAACCAACAACCGACTGGGGCGCGCCACGCGTGGCGTCTCTCGCGTGCGGATCAAGGCATCGGGTCGAACGGCGCATTCCTCGCATCCGGAGCGAGGAGAGTCGGCAATTGAGAAGCTCATCGACGCCCTGCAGATGCTACGGACGCTGGAGCTGCCCGCCCACCCGACCATGGGCCGCACCAGCTACACCGTCGTGCTGATGTCCGGAGGTATTGCACCCAACGTCGTCCCGCCGGTGGCCGACGCCGAAATCAATTTCCGCACCGTCGGGCCGGCGACCGACGTGCGGACCGCGCTCGAACCGCTGACCCAAACGGTAGAACTCGAAGACGTCGGAGAAGTCCCCCCGGTGGAACTCAAGACCCTCCCGGGCTTCGAGACCGATACGTTCCGGTTTACGACCGATATCCCCTTTTTATCGGCGTGGGGCGAACCCCTCCTGGTTGGCCCGGGCGACATCCTGCTCGCACATACGGCGGACGAGCACGTCCTGATCCCAGAACTACACGAGGCGGTCGGGCGCTACGTGGAGATCTGCCGTGCACTCTTGACCGAATAGCCAACGCCATGCGGACCGCCGTCCGTTTCCGACGTCACGCTGAGCGTTTCGTGCCCGCGACGGTCGCGACTACCGGCGAATGACCCGCACCTCACGCAGCGTGATCCTTTCCAGTGGAGCTTCGTCAGCGCCGGTGGGCGCCGATTCGATCGCGGTCACAACATCGAGCCCCGCCACGACAACACCAAATACCGTGTATTGACCGTCGAGTTCGGTTGCGACGTCGGTGCAAATGAAGAAAGACGTCGACGCGCTGGCCGGGTCGTCTCCGCGCGCCATCGAGAGGATGCCGCGCACATGCGGCGTGGCGCTGAACTCTGGCTCGAGCGTTTCGATCACCCCGTGCTGGCGATCGGTCAGCGGCGAGCTACGCGTCGGCAGGTGTCCAGTCTGAATCACGAAGCCGGGCACGACCCGATGAAACGCCATCCCATCGAATACTCCCTCCGCCGCCAAACGCAAGAAATTCCGGACGTGATTCGGCGCGCGGTCTGGATAGAAATCAACCGTGATAGCCCCCCGGTCAGTTTCGAGGACGACTCCAAACGCGGCCAGCTCCGCGTCGGTCTCGGTCGTGAACGGAATAGGCTCTGGGGGAATCCGGTCACGCACCGTTACAGCGTGGACGGTGACTCGCTCACGGGCCCGACCCTCCGCGTCGACGGGTGTCTCAGAGATCCGGGTGACCACATCGAACCCGTCCACCACTCTGGCCCACACCGTGTGGTGTCCATCGAGGCCCGGCTGGTCTACGACACAGATCACGAACTGCGAGCCGCCGCTATTGGGTTGTCCGGGCACGACCAACGCCGATACCGCGCCACGTGTATGCCGTTCGTCGTTGGGCTCGGCGTCAATCAAATTGAGCCCACCCCGTCCATAGACATCGCCGCGGTCGATATCCCGTGTCAACGGGTCGCCGCCCTGAACGATGCCATGCGCCACCATTCGGTGGAACGTAGTGCCGACATATGCCCCTTCTTCTACCAACCGCATGAAAAGACCGACATGGTTGGGCGCGGAATCGGAGAGCAGGTCGACCACGATCGTGCCCAGATCCGTCTCGATCACACCTTGTTTATCGTGGAGCTCGTCGGCCGAGCGCGTCGTGACAAACGGCGTCTCAAGGGCTTGCGCCTCCAGTGAATGCGAGGCCGTAAACCCCGCTCGTGATCCACCGACCAGTATCGTGGCGAGTGTCAACAATCGGACAGCACGAGAGGCCATGCGATGAGCGTATCACCTGACCGTTGACCCTACGGGGTCTGGTACGATGGGTCTGATGAGTCTGTTAGATGTAGAGGAGAATGGGACGGACGACACATCGCCACCACCGCCATCCCCCGGACGGTGGATAGCGCTCGTGATGCTGATCGTCGCACTGGCGGCGGGCGCAGGCTATTTCTACGTTTCGAGGAACGTCGATGCCCCCGCGACGACGGCTCTGGTCGAGCCAGCAAGACCAGCCGCTCCGCCCCGTGCGGCGGAGGCCCCGGCGGCGCCCAACCCAGCGGCTGAACCAATCCGCGAACCGACGGTGTCCCCGGCACCGGTCGCGCGACCGGCTGCCCGAATCGCTCCCCCGTCTGCCGCGGTGCGGCTCCGGGTGACGAGCGACATCGAGGGCGCTGATGTCTTTATCGACCGGCGGTTCGCGGGTAAAACGCCCTACGAATCGACGGATGTGACGGACGGTCGGCATCGGATCAACGTCTCCGCGCCGGGCTTTGACGGATTCAGCGACGACATTGAGATTGGTGACACGCTGACCGAACTCGACGTTGCGTTTACGGTCGTCCGGCTCGACCAACGAGTCGCCGTGATTCACGACCACCGCTTTGGCGAATGCGTCGGACAGCTCGTCGCCAGCGTCGATGGTATCCGCTACGAAACAGAGGACGACGACGCCTTCTCGGTGGCGCTGGACATGCTGGAAGAGTTCGACATGGATTACGCCGAACACAACCTCCGCCTCAAGATTCGGGACGGCCGGCGCTATAACTTCACTGACACCGAGGCCACCGCCGACGCACTCTTTGTCTTTCACCGACAGGTAAAAGACGCGCGGCTGCGTCTGGCGGCGGGTTCCTAGATCCTAGACGGGTCGTTTCCCAAGCGTCCCCCCCAAGGCATGTCACCAAACGTCGTCCGGTGCCCCTGGGCAGGGTCCGACCCACTCTACGTGACGTATCACGACGAACAATGGGGCGTCCCCACCCACGATGACCAGCTCCTGTTCGAAATGCTGATTCTCGAGGGCGCCCAGGCGGGCCTCAGCTGGATCACGATCCTCAAGAAACGCGACAATTATCGCCGTGCGTTCTCGCAGTTCGACCCGGGTCGAGTCGCTCGCTACGACTCGAGAAAGGTGAGTCAGCTGCTGACGAACGAGGGCATCGTGAGGAACCGCTTGAAGATCCGATCGGCGATTTCAAACGCCAAAGCGTTTCTTCGGGTTCAAGCGGAATTCGGGTCATTCGATCGATATCTCTGGCGTATCGTCGACGGCCGGCCCCTCGAGAACGTATGGACGACGCTCAGTCAGGTGCCCGCTTCCACGCCGTTGTCCGATGCCCTGAGCAAAGATCTGAAGCAACGTGGTTTCAGCTTTGTCGGGTCGACCATTTGCTACGCATTCATGCAGGCGACCGGCCTTGTCGACGACCACCTCACGAGCTGCTTCCGTCATCGAGGCAACGCCCTGTCTCCTCCCCTTTGACAATCGACAAGAGCGCGAACGATGCTGGTACTGTCGACGGTCTAGGAGAATCCAGCCGGCATCCATGGCAAAACCAAGCGCGGACCTCCTCCAGGGAACACTGGACATGCCGATTCTGAAGACCCTTGCCCTCGGGCCTCAGCATGGCTGGGGTATCTCCCGACGGATTCAGCAAGTATCGGTCGATGTGCTCCAAGTGCAGCAGGGGTCGCTCTATCCTGCATTGCATCGGTTGGAACAGCAGGGGTGGCTCAGCGCATCCTGGGGCACATCGGAGAACAATCGACAGGCGAAGTTCTACGCCTTGACCAAGGCAGGCCGCCGACAACTCCAGCGAGAGACGGCGCAGTGGACGCGTCTCTCCGGAGCGGTCGCCCGAATCTTGGAGGCCACCTGATGGATATGCTCGACCGGATCTCGCGCGGAAGAAACGGACGCGACGCAGTCTGTATGGTCTGGCGATCTCCGTCGTCGTCATCCGTCCGGGCGCGACCGTCACTCCAGACACCATCATCGTCAAGCTGAGTAACCCCGAGCTCGAACAGACGGCCTTCGAAACCACGCTCAACCTACGAGCTGCCGAGGCAAGATACCGGAGTTGCGCTGTCGAGCTCGACAGCCGGATCCTTGCCCAACGCGCTCAACTCGCCACGCTGGAGGCAGAGCTGGCCCAGGCGGCTCTCCAAGCGGAAGCCGATGAGCAGTTGGCGGAGAAAGGGTTAATCTCTGAGATTCTGCTCAGACAGTCGCAGTCGCGTGCCGGAGAGCTCCGCATGAGACGAGATCTCGAGGCGCAGCGACTGCACATGGCGGAAGAGGCCCGTGACGTCCAACTTGCCGTGGAGTAGACCGAGGTCGACCGCCTCCAGACCCTCCGGACGCTTAGACTCAGCCAGGTCAACGACCTGGACGTCAGAGCCGGACTCGACAGAGTATTGCAACAGGTACCCCTCGAAGAGGGTCAACGCGTCGCTGCGGGTGACAACCTCGCGCGGGTCGGGAATCCGTCCGTCCTAAAGGCCGAGATACGGATCGCGAAAACGCAGGCCAAAGATATCGAGCTCAACCAGAGCGCGGCGGTCGATACACGGAACGGAGTCATCCCGGGACACGTAATACGGATCGACCCCGCGGTCGAGAACGGCACCGTGACAGTAGACGTCGCACTCGACGCGCCGCTGCCACTCGGCGCGCGTCCGGATCTGACAGTGGATGGCACAATCGAGCTCGAGCGACTCGAGGACATCGTGTTCGTGACTCGTCCAGTCTTCGGACAAGAGGAGAGCGTGATCAGCCTTTTTGTGGTAAACCCAGAGACGGGACACGCGACAAGACGGCCGGTGAGTCTGGGGCGCGCGTCGGTAAACGCGATCGAGATCCGAGAGGGCCTCACTCCCGGAGAACAAGTGGTTCTGTCAGATATGTCTGCCTGGGACGCGGTCGACCGCGTCCAGTTGAACGATTGATGAATTAACGAGGGAGTCCACCGTGAATGACCAAGCGCCGCTCATTCATCTCGATAACGTCTCCAAGGTCTTCTATACGGACGATGTGGAAACACATGCGTTGGACAAGGTGACGTTGGAGATTTTCAACGGTGAGTACATTGCCATCGAAGGGCCTTCCGGCTGCGGAAAGTCCACGCTCCTCTCGATCCTGGGGCTGCTCGACACACCGACCGATGGCAGCTACACGTTGAACGGACGACCCGTGGCCCAGCTCAAACAGGCAGAGCGGGCGCGGACGCGGAACCGAGAAATCGGTTTCATCTTCCAAAGCTTCAACCTTATCGGCGATCTCAGCGTGTATGAGAACGTAGAGCTGCCCTTGACGTATCGGGGCATGCGACCAGCCGAACGCAAGGAGCGAGTGACCGCGGCTCTCGAGAAGGTCGAGATGGCTCATCGCGCCAAGCATCTACCCAGTCAGCTTTCTGGCGGTCAACAACAGCGTGTGGCAGTAGCCCGAGCCGTCGCCGGTCAACCGTCAATCCTGTTGGCCGACGAGCCAACCGGCAACCTCGATTCAAAAAATGGCGAATCAGTGATGGGGCTACTCGAAGGACTCCACAACGAAGGGTCGACGATTTGTATGGTCACGCATGACCCGCGTTACGCGGAACACGCCAACCGTAAGATCCATCTGTTTGACGGCCGCGCCGACAACTTTCAATAGTGAGCCTCTCCAATCTGACCGCGCGCCAGCGCCGCGAGCAAGAACTACCTGTCCCACTGGCCGGTAACCGCTGAATGAACCGCATTGGCCGGCGGTGCATCCCGACCTCCGGCGTTGTGCCTCCAAGTCGGTCGCCAGCGCCACCGCGAGCCGTGGGGACCGACTCTCATCGGCCCTAGCGGCTTGCATGCCGCCTGCATGCGCGTTCGCGACGCCTCGCCAGCCTCGCGCCGCGCTCGCCCTACGCATTCCATTCAGCAACTACAGGCCCTCCCCCAGGGCGTGCAGGCTACATGCCAAGCGTCGTGGCGACGAACGAAAGTATCATCGCGATCATGGCGCCACACCCCGCCTGGTTGGCGCCGCGTCGCCGGCTCAAACCATACCGTAACTTTTCTCCGCGACAGTCCACGAGCTCCTACAATACGTCCCAAGCGGGCCAATCATGGCTGGCGACGACATCCCCTGGGCGTCCGGGCCTAACCAACGTCGAGCCCCCGCAGGAAGAGAGAAAACCAGATGCGCACGATGTTCTGTGGTGTATTGATCGCCTGCCTGTCTCAGGCCGGCAATCCCGCCCACGCTCAATCGATCGACGCCGGTCGCGGCGAGCTGCCGGTAACGGTGCCGGCCAGTTATAACGACAATGACCCTGCCCCGCTCATCGTGTTGCTGCACACCTATGGCAGAACCGGTGCGGTGCAGGACGAGTACATGAGCCTGAGCTCTCTCGCCGACCACTACGGATTCATCATGGTCGCGCCAGACGGCACTCCGTCCGCCGCCCAAGACAACCCGAGATTCTGGAATGCGTCCGCTGCATGCTGTAACTGGGACGGCCAGGACCTCGACGACTCCGCCTATCTCACTGCTCTCATCGATGCCGTCAAAACGAAATACCGGGTCGACGAGAAGCGTGTGTTCATTCTTGGGCACTCAAACGGCGCATTCATGGCACACCGTATGGCCCATGACCATTCAGACGTTATCGCGGCGATTGCTAGCTTGGCCGGCGCCGATCAGTCGGTCGAACGACCGACACCGGCCCATCCGGTGCATGTTCTGCAAATTCACGGCACGGCCGACACGGCGATAGCCTATGAGGGCGGCGAGATTCAGGGCGAGACCTATCCCGGTGCGAAACAATCCGTCGAGAACTGGGCCGCCCGGAACGGATGCACGCCGACCGGAACTGATACCGGAACTCTGGACCTGGTGAGTACATTGCCTGGAATTGACTCGACAGTGTCGCGCTACACGAGTGGCTGCAAGCCGGGCGGGTCAGCCGAGCTGTGGACGATCGACGGCGGTGCTCATGTGCCAGAGCTGTCGGATCATTTCACGAGGCTCGCGGTGGAGTGGTTGCTCGCGCATCCCAAGCCGTAGAACGCAGGTGAGTCGCTGCGCGTGGGTTCTCGATTCGGGTGGCGCCGGTCGCGGCGCGTGGCAGGGTGGCGTCCTCTACGAGTTGATGCCGTGGGCGCGTCGGCATGGTGGCTACCCGTCGGTCGTCATGGGCGCGTCGGCGGGTGGCTATGCTGCCGCCGATGTCGCCACTGGCACCGAGGCGACGGTCCTGAAGGGCTGGACAGCCTGGGGCTCCGACGACATTCCGAAACGGTACCCGCTCGCGTCCTTTGTGGCCAACCACTGGCCAGACAGCCGTTTTCGTCGTCACTTGCACGCATCCATTCGTTACGTCATGAGCGCAACGGAGGTCGACGGCGTGTTCGACGCGTCCAACCCATGCACTCTCTTGGTGTTCGCGTCGCGTGTGCGGCGACGCGATGGACGCCGGCTCGGCCGGACGGATCTGGCCAAACTGTTCGCGATGGCCACCACCCGCAAACTCCCTCCACCACTGAAGTTTCTGCCTCGCGCGCACTGCATGGAACCCGTCGTGTTCGCCACCGACATCCCTGTTGCGCTGCAGTCGGAGTTCGTGCGTCCGCTCACGCGGCACAACTATCACTGCACCATCGAGGCGTCGTGCCTAGTACCTCTGGCGATGGGTCCGCCGCTCCTCCCCGAACGGCTCTCGCCCGGCGGGTCATATCCGGATGATGCCGAGGCCGTGTTCATCGACGGAGGATTCACCCTCAAGATGCCGATGGCCGTCTTCGCGGACGACACGCGGTTTCGAGACCTTTCCCACTGGATGGGGACATCCCGCACGGTCATCTTCTCCTGTGATCCGCAGGGGCGGCTTTGGGAAACGAGTCTGCGGCGCCGTTCCCTGAATTCCCATCCCAGCGTAGCTCGCGCGGTGGCGGATGGCGCATTGCTTACCATTCACCCCGACCATGTCGTCGAAGCGAGCTTCCTCTGCCTCGATCCCGCGGTCATCATGCGTACGTTTGAACGTGGTCGGGCACAAGGACGGCGCTTGCTTGCGCAAGAGCACGTGCGTCGATTCTTGATGGGAGAGAATCGAGAGCCTCGGGCCGTAGGGCCCTCTCTCGAGTCCCGGAAGGACCGGCCCATCACGTAGCAGTAGACCGAGATCGGTCGCGATAGCGGTCCGGTCCGGGTCGCCGGGCGCGCCTCGGTGCCGTCCAAAGAAGAGCCGAGTGCGGGCCGTGTCGACGCGGCCGAGGTGTTAAGCTCTGACCGCAGAATCAGACGAGCGTTGGCGAGCGATACGGAACGCCATCTTTGACGACGGAGGTGCCAAATGAGCCCAGTCACAGCCTCGCTCCGGTGGGTCGTGTCACTGTTGCTGAGTGCGACAATCGTTGCGGCAAGCATCATACCCACGAGCGCACAGTCGACCTCCCCAGGCCGACTGCTTGTCCTGCTGAGAGACGCGAGTGCCCTCGCCATTGTCGACCCTACGAGTGGGTCGATCCTGGGGCAGGTGGCGACCGGCCGAGATCCTCACGAGGTCACCGCATCGCCTGACGGACGACTCGCGTTCGTCGCCAGTATGGTCGATGGGATTTCTGTCATCGACATCGCCACCCAGGAGGAAATTCGACGCGTCGATACCGGCGCGGGCAGCAGAACGCATGACGTGCATTTCGCCGACGGCAAGGTGTATTTCACGATCGAAGGCTACAAGTCCATTGGTCGCTATGACCCGTCCACCGACGAGATTGACTGGACCCTGGGGATCGGTCAGGACGGCACGCACTTGCTGGTCCGTCACCCGGAGACCGACACCTGGTTCATGCCCAACACCGGCTCCAACTCCGTCACCATGGCTGAGAACATCTCGGCCGGCCCTTCTCAAGCAACACTCACCGTGATTCCGGTGCCAGGTGAACTGCCCGAAGGTATCGATGTGTCGCCAGACGGCCGGGAGGTGTGGACGGCAACCCGGAACGACGGCGGTGTGTCGATTATCGACGTGGAGACCCGGCAAGTGGTCCAAACGCTCGACCTCGGGATGAAGGACGCGAATCGCCTGAAGTTCACACCCGACGGCAGAGTGCTGATCATCGACGGCGAAGCGGCCTCGCTTATCGTGATAGATGCGGTCTCGCGTCAAGAAATCAAGCGAGTGACACTGGATTCAGTGGATACCGGTGACGGCGCCGTTCTCGTGTCGCCGGACGGGACACACGCCTATCTCGGCCTGAGAGCCGTCGACCGAGTAGCGGTGGTTGATTTGAGCACGCTCGAGGTCACCCTCGAGATGCCGATGGGCGAAGGTGCTGGCCCGGGCTGTCTGTATTGGATTGGTGGGAACTAGAGGACTGTCCAAAGCGTGGTTAGCCCTTCCCTGCGACAATCCTCGAGTCTGCCGGTGTCACTCATCGTGGCGGTCGCGCGCAATAGCGTGATCGGGCGGGATGGGGGTCTGCCCTGGCATCTGCCGGATGACATGCGGCACTTTCGACGGACGACGCTGGACAAAGCCGTGTTGATGGGACGCGTGACACACGCCTCCATCGGCAAGCCTCTCGAGCGCCGGCTGAACGTCGTGCTATCGCGCGACCACGCGCTGACACTCCAAGGCTGTCTAGTGGCCCACTCGTTCCGAGACGCGTTGATAGCTGCCCGCGAATACACCGAGCTCGTTGTGATCGGCGGCGCGGCTGTCTATGCCTCCGCGCTCGCACACGCCACCCGGGTATACCTCACCCGCGTCCACGCGAACGTCATTGGCGACGTGTTCTTTCCAGAGCTTGACCCCACAGACTGGAAAGAGGTCGAACACACGGAGCACGCGGCTGATGACCGTCACACGCACGCGTTTTCGATTTCCACACTCCAGCGTGTGTCACCCGACGATGACAACGAAGGCAACGGTCCACAAGCCGCCTCCGGGCATAGCTGATCGCGGCTGGCTGCGAGCTCTTGCACCGCCAACTGGTCAACGATGCGCCGACTCGACCCGTAGCGAGACCACGGCGTAAGAATGGGGTCTAACTACAGCGTCAACGGGCGTCGACGACGTCCCGCAGCGGTCCTGGTCGCAATAGCCAGACACGCCAAGAGCCGTCTGTTGACCCAGATTGCGGAAGACGATGCGGCAGCCCGTGCCCAGAACGTCCGGTGTCGCATCGACAAGTGAATTCTGATGTCAAGATGACAGTCGTCTTGGTCGTTACAGTCCGATGAAGTCTGGAGCGCAGCGACGGGCGGGTCCACTCACTGTACCGGTCACTGCGCCGGCAACCGTACGACCCGCGGTGCGACTCGCGCTTCACTTCCTGATTCCATTCGCCCTGTTGTGGGTTTCTGGCGGCGCTGTTGCGTCGACGGGCACGGTCACGACGCCTCCGCGTGACTCGGCCCTCCAGCGGGCCGCGGAGCTCGAGGCCGAGGGGTGCTACCGGTGTCTCGTGGAGGCTCGCGACCTCTACGCCCCGCTCGTCGATCCACCCGCGCTCGCTGCGGCAACGTCAGGCCTGTTTCGGACGACGCTACTCATCGGAATGCGTGAGCGCGAAATGGGCTTGCCTCAACGAGACACATTTGACCGCGCGGCCGAGCTGGCGAACGCACCGCTGGCACCACCAACCTGGCGGACATTCGTCGAGATCGCAGAGACGACTCCCTGGCAACCGGACGGTGTGCCCAAATCGCTCTCTGACCTCAACATCGCCTTAGGTATCCACGCGTCTCAAGCCCGAGAGGCGTGGAACGCCGTGATCCTGCCACTCACGTCGGCCCCGCCCGCGAGCTATCTTCACCTCCGCCTCAGCTGCCGGAACCTCCGTGGGGCCGAACCGCCGCAAACGCTACGCGACGTCGCAGCCGGCCACCCCGAGGCGCTATTTGTCCGCTACGCCTTTGCCCGTTGCACCGACGATCTCGTCGAACAATCGGCCATACAAACTCTCTCCCCGGCGTTTACAGAAATTTGAGTTCTTTCTGGGTCAACGAGCCAGACGACATCGCGACCCGGGACTTGCCGAGTTTCACTTTCAGCGAACGCACGATGCGTGGCCGGACTGGCCGGCCCCGGCTCTGGCTCTCGGAGTCCTTGAGTTGGAGCCCCGCCTCCGCGACGCGCTACTGGGGAAGGCGAAGGCGCTGAGCTATCTTGAACGGCACACCGACGCACTCACGCTTCTCCACCAGCTGGTGGAGCTCGGACAATGGTATTTGGGCGATGTGTACTTTTGGCGGGATGTTCTGCGTTCAATCGCGAGCGAGGCAGCCTCCGTTGCGCCGTTGCTCATCGCTCGCAGAAATCTACATCACCTCGCACGTCTTGGTCAGCAGGCGCGCGGGCTCTCTGACCCCGGCTCTACCGCCCAATCGAGGCGCCCCCGCCCACTACCGCAGCTCTGATGTTCAGAAGCCGGATGGCACCACGGACCGCGGCGGCCACCGTCCCGCGGGAATTGCGAAGAATCGACCCAAGTTTGCCGACGGATCAGCTCCAAACGATGTCCGACGTGCTCACGGGCTCACGATGGAATCCCCGCGTATCGCTGCTCATCGTCTTGGTCATCGCGATGACGTCTCTCGGCGTGGCTGCCGTCGGTCTCTTCACCGTGAGTGGCCGCCCGGACACGAGAGACCGGCGTGCGGATGGCGCTCGGCGCACGTGTCGGTCATCTTCGCTGGCTCGTGCTGAGACGCGTTCTCATCTATCTGGCGCTCGGGCTCGCTGGCGGCGTGGGTCTCGCTCTGGTCTCGCCGTTTGACACCGGAAACCAGTTGGGCTGGGGCGCCGCCGCCGTCCGGACGCCTCTGCTACGAGCGGGACGTGACGCGAAACGACCACCAGCCATCCGGTCGCGGCGTGCCAGGGGGCGGGGCTGGGTTGGCGGGTTCTGGGAGGGTGTTCAGTTTTGTCACACGCGCTAGCCAAGCGCGGTCGAGCTCGGCGGGATCCGTCACCCGCGTAATGGTCACAGGAAAAACTGTCCCCTCCAGCCGCAACCGAGCGATGCCGTCAGCGACTACGGCGTTTGACCAACGCTTCGGCGCGCATTGCGAGCAGCTGAGATACAACTCGCCGGTCGGCGCCGCCATACAGTTCAGATTGATCGAGTGCGGCAGGATGCCAGCGCGAATCTGAACCTGACACAGCGTGACTTCATTAGCGAACCTCCAGTCGGCGACGGGCGCCTCGGCGGCCGCCCCCACCAAATAGCCCCCGGGCATGCGGTCACAGGGACACGCGAGGAACCAGTAAGAGAAGGCCGCCAACGGCACCACCACGAGTGCGACGAGCCCCCCGCGACGGACCGCGTCAGGAATCTGTCGTCCAGCCATTGATGCTCTCCTCTCTGTCATCGCCCCACCGGGGGAGACCTGGAAAAAGCCCGCCTTCGGCACTGCAGCTCACCGACAGTTTACCCGCTCAGGTCCGGACGCCGCATCTCGAGCACCGGGAGGTCTCGGCGACCGACGTGGTGGACCAGCGTCAAATACACATCCAACGGCGCCGCAGGCATCTCCTACTATGCTGTTCGACATGAATGACTCACAGCTGAAAGAGACGCTTGCCAGCCAGCTTCGCCAAAGCCAAGCGCATGCCGGGCTCAGGGCGGCCCTCGAACAGTTCCCTCCGGATGCGGCCGGCAAGCAGGTCACGAACCACACGCATACCGCGTGGCAGCAGGTCGAGCACATGCGGCTGGCCGCCGAGGATCTCGTCGCCTACTGCCGCGATCCTGAGTACAGAGCCCTGGACTGGCCCGCCGGCTACTGGCCAGCGAGTCCCACTGCCCCTACATCTGAAGCATGGTCGGTGAGCGCGCAGCGACTTCTCGACGCGACAGAAGAAATGGCGCGGATCATCGAGAACCCTGATGTCGATCTACATGCGACCGTGCCCACCGGTGAGAAGCAACACCATCACGCGCTCCGGGCAGCGCTCATCCTGATCGATCACAATAGCTATCATGCGGCCCAGCTCATCGCGCTTCGTCAGGCCCTGAACATCTGGCCTGTCCGGTAACGCCGCGCCGGTGGCGGTGTAGACAATGAAGCGCGATGGCTGCCGTTACAGCCACATTTAACGAATCGACGGCCGGCTCGGTCGGAATGCGGACGGTGACGTCGGCGCGACTAAGCGCGGGCTCCGATAGCCCCTCCCCTTCGTTGCCCAAGATCAACGCTATGCCCCGAGCCGTCGCAGGAGGCGTGTAGTCGTCGAGCGCGACGGCAGCCGCAGCCGGAGTGAGGGCGGCGAGATGGTAGCCGGTCTCCCGAAGCGCGTCCAGGCCACCTGACCAGTCGTCAACCACCGCATAGGGAACGATGAGCGATGCCCCGATGGATGTCCGGATGGCCTTGCGATAGAGGGGGTCGCCGCACCCGGGACTCAAAAGCACCGCGGCTGCCCCGAACGCGGCCGCGTTGCGGAAGATCCCGCCGATGTTGTCCGGGTTCCCAACCCGCTCGAGAACCACCAGCGGTCGCGACGGGTCGACGGCATCGAGGACGCGGGAGACCGGCTCGGGGTCCGGACGAACCGCAAGACCGAGGCAGCCTTGATGAAAGTCATACCCGCCAATCTCCTGCAAGAGCGCGCGACTCGTCACAAAGATCGAGATGTCTCCGTCCGTGTCGGCCAGGTCACCGACCAATGTGTCGAAGGCCGTCGGGGTTACGAGCACCGCCCGGAGTCGGAATCGATCACTCGTCAGCAGCCGACGAACGACGAACCGACCCTCGGCGACAAACAAATGGCGCTCCCGAATCAGGACTGGATCAGGAATGTTACGGAAGTCGGCCACCCGTGGATCGTCACGCGACTCGATTCGTACTGGCGCAACTTTCACCATGGGCTGGTGTCCCGACTCGCGATCCGTGGCATCACCGGGCGCTGCGGACTCTGGTACGGGTTGCCGGGCAACACTTCAGGACACGGCGCGCACGACTGACCGCTTGCTTCGATGGCGGTCGACGACCTCGAGTCCGAGACGCTTGCTGAGATAGACCTTTGACTCGCGGTTGTCCTGGGTATTGGGCTCGAATTTAACGATATTGAACTCGAGGTGGTCGAGCGTGCTCCGCATGTCGTAAAACCGATTTTTTGTCTTGACCAGAATCTCGTCAAACCCGTTGTCCAGCGCCCACGCCTCTTGCTCCTCGGTCAGCGCCCGAAAAAACCCTTGCGCTCTCCAGTCGCGTCGCGTACCACCCAGCCAGCTGTACAGGACCCGACGATTCCGCAATTCGACGCAGTCTCCGATCTTGGCAACGAGGTCGACCAGTGCCGCCTCTTGCTCCTCGGAACGCAGCTCGTGCGACACTTTGTAGGCTACTGGCACGACGGTAGACTCATCACCGGGCAGAGGGGCCTCCGCCATCAGGATCTGGTGGTCACGCTCGGCCAACCTTCCGACGACGTCTACGGCTCGCTTGGGGTGCGCAAACTCTCCAAAATACTCCTCGATATACTCGATCTCGAGCGCGCCCTGTTGCAGTCCGTATTGACGAATCTGATACTCCATGACGACCGGCAGGGATCATACACTTGAGACGGAGCGCTCCGTTTCGCCTAGCAGATGCCCGAACTCCCTGATGTCGAGACGTATGTCCGGTGTCTGGCCCGTCGCATCCTAGGACACCCCTGTCGCGCGATACGAATCGCAAGCCCCTTCCTCCTCCGTTCGGTCGCACCTCCCCCATCGGCGATTGTCGGTCAGACCGTGACCGGTGTCCGCCGGCTGGGCAAACGGATCGTGGTAGGTCTGACGGACGACCTGTTTGTCGTCATGCATCTGATGATCGCCGGCCGACTCCGCTGGCGTGACACCGCGGTCGCGATTCCGAAGAAACGCGGTCTCGCCGCCCTCGACTTTCCCCAGGGCACGATCCTTTTCACGGAAGAAGGCTCAAAGAAGCGGGCGTCGCTCCATATTGTGGAGGGAGAGACGAACCTCTGGGAGCACGACCGGGGCGGTATCGAACCATTGGCGACCGACTTGGCGACGTTCCAGTCCGTGCTCCAGCGAGAGAACCATACCCTCAAGCGTGCATTGACGGACCCGCGCTCATTCTCGGGGATTGGCGACGCATACTCGGACGAGATCCTCCACGCGGCTCGCCTCTCGCCGTTGGCACTCACCCAGCGCCTGAGCGACGCCGCCGTCCGAGAGCTCTACGACGCGACCGTCCAGACCCTGAACCGATGGGTCGAGCGATTGGTCAAAGAAGTCGGCGACGGGTTCCCTGAAAAGGTCACGGCGTTCCGTCCCGAGATGGCCGTCCACGGCCGGTATCAGAAGCCCTGCCCCATCTGCGGCTCCCCCGTCCAGCGGATTGTCTACGCCAGCAACGAGGCCAACTATTGCGCCACCTGCCAAACGAAAGGCAAGCTCCTCGCCGACCGCGCACTCTCTCGGCTCCTAAAAACCGACTGGCCAAAGTCGCTGGACGCCTTGGGTGAGACGACCTAGTGGCTCTTCAACTTTCACACTGGGTTGTCGGTGAGAGATCGTCGCTCTCCTCTCTTACCCAGCCACGACAGGCTCATACGACAAGTTGGGGCCAAGCCAGCGCTCGACGGTCGCCCGCGCTTCGCCTTTCCGACGCGCGTAGTCCTCGATCTGGTCCGAGCCGAGGCGACCGACGGTGAAATACCGCGCCTTCCGGTGAGAAAAATACAGGCCGCTGACGCTGGCGGCTGGAAGCATCGCGGCAGTCTCCGTCAGCTCGAGCCCTATCTCTCGCGCCGCGAGCAAATCGAACAGCTTGAACTTCTCGCTGTGGTCGGGACAGGCCGGATAGCCAAACGCCGGTCGGATACCGCGATACCGCTCGGCGATGAGGTCGTCAGCGTCAAGCCCTTCGTCTGCCGCATAGCCCCACTCGCGGCGAACTTCGGCGTGCAGATACTCGGCGAACGCCTCAGCCAGCCGATCAGCGAGCGCCTTTACGATGATCGCGCGATAGTCGTCGTGGTCGCGCTCATAGCGGCCAACCAGCTGTTCAACGCCTATACCGGCTGTCACCGCAAAGGCACCGATATGATCGACGCGCGTTGCCCTGATAGGGGCGACGAAATCGGCGAGCGACAACGAATGTCCCGAGGCGGCGGCGCGGTTCTCTTGTTGTCGAAGCATATTGAAGCGGGTCACGACCTGTCGATCCGCGCTGTCTCCCCCGTCCGGCTGGAACACCACGATGTCGTCACCATCGCTGGCGGCGGGCCAGAACCCGTAGACGCCGCGCGCGGTCAGCGACCCGGTCGCCGCTATGTCATCCAGTATTTCAACGGCGTGGCCATACAACTCCCGGGCGGCTTCGCCTCGCGTAGGGTGGTCGAGGATGGCGGGGAAACGCCCTTTGAGCTCCCAGGCCGCAAAGAAAAACGTCCAATCGATAAACGGTCGCAACGTGTCAATGGTGACGGTCGTCTCTCGGCGCCCCACAAACGACGGCACCGGCAGGTCCGAGGTCGCCCAGTCGGTTTCAGGCCCATGCCCAACGGCGTCCGCATACGACCGCAGTGGGCGCTGACGTCGCGACGCGTATTGCTCGCACAAGGCCGCTTGGTCTTGACGGTTTTCCGCATCAAAGGCGTCGCGGTCGCCAAGCAGACGTGACACCGCATCAACGACCCGAGACGCGTCGGTCACGTGGACGACACTCTTGCCGTAGCCAGGCGCGATCTTGACGGCCGTATGCTGCCGACTGGTCGTCGCTCCTCCGATCAAGAGCGGTCTGTCAAACCCGCGTCGCTCCATCTCACCCGCGACATATGCCATCTCGTCCAAGGATGGGGTGATGAGCCCACTCAATCCGATGATGTCCGCCTCTTCGTCAACCGCGGTGCGCAGGATAGTGTCACACGAGACCATCACTCCAAGGTCGACAACGTCGTATCCGTTGCAACGAAGCACCACCGCCACGATGTTTTTCCCAATGTCGTGCACATCGCCCTTGACGGTGGCAATGACCACCTTCGGCGCCTTGGTGCTGCCTTCGTGTTGGTCGGCCTCCATGAAGGGATGTAGATAGGCAACGGCCTTCTTCATCGCCCGCGCGCTCTTGACGACCTGTGGCAAGAACATCTTGCCCGCACCAAAGAGGTCCCCGACGACCTTCATGCCGTTCATCAGCGGGCCCTCGATCACCTCGAGCGGACGGGTCGCGTGAAGCCGCGCCTCTTCGGTATCGGCCTCGATGAAATCGACGACCCCGCGCACGAGCGCGTACGACAGTCGGTCGGCAACACTCGACTCACGCCATGACAGGTCCACCTCCCGCGCTCGTCCGGCTCCTTTGACCGTCTCGGCCAATTCGACCAGACGCTCCGTCGCATCGGACCGGCGGTTGAGGACCACGTCCTCGACGTGCGTCAGCAGCTCCTCGGGAATGTCTTCATAGACGACGAGCTGACCGGCATTGACAATTCCCATGTCCATGCCGGCCCGCACGGCATGAAAAAGAAAGGCCGAATGCATTGCCTCCCGCACCAGGTCGTTGCCCCGAAACGAGAACGACAGATTGCTGACTCCCCCGCTGATTTTGACCCCTGGGCACCGACGTTTGATCGCGTTGATCGCCTCGATGTAGTTCACCGCGTAGCCGTTGTGCTCTTCGATGCCGGTAGCCACCGCGAGAATATTCGGGTCAAAAATGATGTCTCGGGGGTCAAACCCGGCAGACTCGATCAGCAGGTGATACGCTCGCGCGCAAATTTCTATTTTACGTTCCGCCGTGTCCGCCTGGCCCTGCTCGTCAAACGCCATCACCACCACTGCCGCGCCATAGCGACGCGCCAACGCGGCCTTTTCGAGAAAGTCCGCCTCGCCCTCTTTCAGGCTGATGGAGTTGACGATCCCTTTGCCCTGCACGCACTTCAACCCCGCCTCGATCACCGACCACTTCGAGCTATCCACCATGATCGGGACCCGCGCCACCTCCGGCTCGGTCGCGATGAAATTGAGAAACCTCGTCATCGCGGCTTCGGAGTCGAGCATCCCCTCATCCATGTTCACGTCAATCACGTTGGCGCCGCCCCGTACCTGCTCCACCGCGACCTCGACCGCCTCCGTGTAGCCATCAGAGGTGATGAGACGCGCGAACCGCCTCGACCCCGTGACGTTGGTGCGCTCTCCCACCATGAGGAAATTGCTGTCGGGACGAACGGCGAGCGTTTCGAGACCACAAAGGCGGGTGAGCCCGTCGTCTCCCTCGGGACGACGGCGAGGCGGGACCCCGTCCGCAGCGCGGGCGATTGCACGAATGTGGTCGGGCGTGGTGCCACAGCATCCTCCAACCAGATTGAGAAAGCCGCTCTGCGCGAACTCGCCCAGAAGCTCGCCGGTCTCTGTCGGACCCTCGTCATATTCTCCAAAGGCGTTGGGTAGACCGGCGTTCGGGTAGCAACTGATGTAGACCGGTGCGATACGGGACAGTTCGGCAATATACGGCCGCATGTCACGCGCCCCGAGCGCGCAGTTGATGCCCACCGAGAATGGGCGGGCGTGAGCGACCGACACCCAAAAGGCGTCAATGGTCTGTCCGGAGAGGGTCCGCCCGCTGCGGTCAGTAATGGTGACCGAGATCATCAACGGAAGCTCGACACCCTTCTCTTCAAACACATCGGTCACCGCCATGATCGCCGCCTTGGCGTTGAGTGTGTCGACCACCGTCTCGATCATGATGAGGTCACATCCACCGTCGATCAGCCCCCGCGCCTGCTCGGCAAAGGCGTCTCGAACTTGGTCGAACGTCACCGAACGAGCGGTCGGATCATTGACGTCAGGTGAGATTGAGAGCAGCTTGTTCGTCGGTCCCATCGACCCGGCAACAAACCGGGGTCGGTCTGGTGTCCGACGAGTCCACTCCTGGGCAGTGTCTTTGGCAAGTCGAGCCGCGGCGAGATTCAGCTCGTAGACAACCGCTTCCAAACCGTAGTCGGCTTGAGCAATTGCGGTGCCGTTGAAGGTATTGGTCTCGATGATGTCCGCCCCAGCCTCGAGATACTCCTCATGGATCGAGGCGATAATCTTCGGCTGGGTCAACACCAGCAGGTCGTTGTCGCCCTTGAGGTCGGTCGGATGCGACGCAAAGCGCTCCCCCCGAAACTGCTCCTCGTCGGGTTTGTGCCGCTGGATCATTGTGCCCATCGCGCCGTCGAGGATCAGGATCCGCTCCGCTAGCGCCTGGTCGAGCGATGCACGTATGTCGTTTGCTGCAGCAGGTTGGTCTGACATGTCTCAACTTCCTAACGGGTCTCGGCGCGTCGGCGCCGACGTCGCCCTCCTGGCGATCTCTTCGTACCAACGGCCACGACCACACCGAATGGCGACTCCTCAAGGCCGCTGCCCACACGAATGTCTTGCAGACCGGCCGACTTCATCATCCGAGAAAGGGTTGGGCGGTCGAAGCCCAACCACCGGTCACCCAGCTGGCTCGTGACCCACTCTTGGTCGTGCTCGTCAAGGTCGAGTATCAGCACCCGGCCATCCTCCGCCACGACTCTCGTCGCCTCCGTCAATGCGCGACCAGGCTCTGCCGCGTGATGCAGTGCGTGAGACAAGACCACGACATCGACCGACCCTGTCTCGAGCGGCACCTTCTCCAGAGCGCCCCGTTTCCAGCTGACGTTGGTCACCTCACGACGGCGTGACAGCTCTCGCGCCCGTCTCAGCACGGTCGCGGAATGGTCGACACCAAACACACGACGGGCCCAGACGGCCATCTCGAGCGTCAAATGACCGTCGCCACAGCCCAGGTCGGCAACGGTCAGGTTCGGAAGCAACAAACCGAGGGCCCTCGACCACGCGGCCCAGCTTCGGCCGGGCACCAATTGCCGCCCGCCTCCGTTTCCGATCGCTCCGTGGCTTTCCCGGTGCTCTCGCCGTTGACGTGTGACCTCCCGGAGCCGCGCATCATCATCGCGGAGCACGGTCGAGCCGAGTTCCTGTCCTGGACCAGAGAGTTCCGCCGCGAGCTGCGATCGGACAAACGGCCAGACGTTGTCGAGCTTTCCCCCCGGCTGGTCCATCAGGCCGTAGTAAGAGAATCCGCCGTCGCGGTGCTCCCGCACCAACCCCGCCTCCCGGAGCAACCCAAGATGACGCGATACGCCCGATTGAGCGATCCCCAGGATTGTCGTGAGCTCGGAAACGTTCAGGCGCTCGGCTGCGAGAAGCCGCAGGATGCGTAGTCGGGCGTCATCACCGAGCAATCGAAAGAGTCCGCTCGCTCCCAACATATACATGTATGTATATATTGAGATACGCAGAGAATCAACCCGCGCCGCGGCACGAGCCTCAGAAGAACCTCAAGCACGGCGCCCGACTCACACGCTGGGCGAAGACGGCGACGACGACGCGCGAGATACTGATGAGGGTTCTGGGGTGTCGCCGCAATCGGTGCAGCCGTGACACGATTGGGTCTGCTTGCCCCCCCCCGGGGACGCTATGCGTAGCATGCCCCGGAGATGTCTCACAAACGACCACACTGCGAATCCCACGATGACGGCGACGACGGGTTCTTGCCAGGTCACGTGGTCGCCCTCATTCTCGGTCGCCGGTCATGGGTCACCGTGCCATGCTCATGGACCGCGTGTACCGCCAGAAGACTCGCGCTCACCACTAGCCCCACCCCAGGAGTGACCCACCTTGATACACGACGAGAGATGCGGCATACGCGAGCACCGACATATACCCCAACATGAACAGCGGCCAGCCCCACGTGCCCGATTCTTTCCGGACGACCACGATGGTGCTCATACATTGACACGCGAGAACAAAGAACACCATGAGAGAAACACCCGTCAGCGGTGTCATCAACGGTGAGCCGTCCGCGCGTTCGGCGGCCTGGAGAGATGAGCGGAGGGTCGGGCTTTCTTCATCGGCCTCTTCGATTCCGAATACGATACCGAGCGTCGACACAAACACCTCTCGCGCGGCAAATGCACCCAAAATGCCGACACCGATCCGCCAGTCAAATCCGAGCGGCTCGATCACCGGTTCTATCCCCAGACCCACGCGGCCCGCTATGCTGTACCGAATCTGCTCACCCGCCTCCTGGCCGTTGAGCACCGACAATTGCGCAGCTCGTTCGTCCGGGTCAGACACGTTCGTCTCGACGAACGCTCGCTCGGCCTCATACCGAGCCTCGAGCGCACTGCTCGTGGGAAATGAAAGCAGCGCCCACAAGATGATCGTCATGGTCAGAATGATGGTGCCAGCATCGACGAGAAACTTCTTCACTCGTTGCCAGGTGGCCAGCAGCACGTTACGGAGGACGGGCACTCGATACGGCGGCAGCTCCAATACCAGCGGCAGCCGGGGTCCACGCAGCACGGTGCGACGCAGCACGGCCGCCGCTCCGAGCGTCGCGACCACGGACAGCGCATACATAGAGAACAATACGACCGCCCCTACACTGAGCACCCCAAGCACGCGCTGGTCGGACGCAAAAATCACCGCCGTCACCAACGCGTAGACCGGGAGTCGGGCGCTACACGAGACCATCGGCAACGTTAGCATCGTGATCAATCGGTCTCGGCGACTCTCGATCGTGCGAGTGGCCATCACGGCGGGGATGGCACATGCAAATCCCGAAAGCATCGGGACAAACGCGCGGCCGTGCAAACCAACCCGTCCCATGAGCCGGTCGATCACAAACGCGACCCGCGCCAGATAGCCGACGTCTTCCAATGCCGCGATAAAGAGAAACAACATCGCAATCTGGGGGACAAAGACCACTACGTTCCCAACCCCGGCGATCACACCGTTTACCATGAGTTCGCGGACTGGACCAGGGGGTAGGACGGCGGTCACCGCGTTCTGCAGCGAGGCGGTGAGTCCTTCGATCGCACCGATGAGCGGCTCTGACCATGTGAACAGAGCCTCGAAGAGAAAGGCCATCACCGCTGCAAAGACCAGCATGCCCCACACCCGGTGGGTGAGGATGCCGTCGAGACGGTCCGTCCACGCGCGTGTATCCGCGCCCACAACCGTCCGTGCATCCTCGACCACGGTCTCGATCCAGCGATACCGCGCCCCAACGATCTCCTGGTCAAGCGACCGGTTTGCGTTGCTCGCGTCCGTACGGACGGTCTCGACCGCAGCGAGTACCGAGTCGGGCAACCCCGACTCCGTTGCGTCGCCATCTTCGAGAGAGAGGAGTGACCACACCGCCCACGAGCGTCGGGCGGCCGCGGTCTTCGCGAACGCCGTCTCGGCGAGAGCCTTCTCGACGACGGCCACGTCCGTCTCCACCGACTCGGGAAATCCCGGCCAGAGCGCGTCGGTCTTTGGCTCGCGTTTTACGACCGCCGAAAGAGCCTCGCGCAACTTGTCGATCCCTTGCCCCTTGGAGGCGACCGTCGACACCACAGTCGCGCCAAGCCAATCCGACAACCGTGAGGAATCGAACTCAATGCCGGCCGAGGCGGCCTCGTCGAGCATGTTCAGCGCGACGACGACAGGTATGCCGGTTTCGATGATCTGGAGGGTCACGTAGAGACCGCGTTCGAGCGCCCCAGCGTCGACAACGACGATGACCGCATCGGGGCGTTCGCCGTGACGACCGTGTACGGTGTCAACCGCGACCTGCTCGTCAGGAGCCTGAGCGGTCAGGCTATACGTCCCGGGTAAATCGACGAGCTCGATCGTGGCGCCGTCCGACATGGTCAAACGACGAGATGACCGCGTAACAGTGACGCCGGGATAATTCGTGACGTGGGCGCGGGCACCCGTGAGCGCATTAAAGACTGTGGTCTTTCCTGCGTTGGCATTCCCAACCAGCAGCACCAGAGCAACGTCCGGACGCGGTGAAACTGAACGGACCGGATGGGGCTGGAAACGGAAACGCGAGGCGGCAGGAGCGTCGGAGCCGGTCAGCGTTGTCGCGTCTGGTCGGAGAGTGATGTCCGCTGCGTCGGCGTGCCGCAGCGAAAGCAGATAGCCACGCAAGCGAATTGTGAACGGGTCGCCGAGCGGGGCTTTTCGCACCACCTCGACATCGGTACCCGGCAGGAGCCCCATTTCCATGAGGCGCCGGGACAGCTGACGGCCGCCGCCCACATGGTCGACGACCGCACGATGCCCGATCGGAAGCCGGTCAAGCGTTCTCAGGCCCTGGTGCACGCGAATAACCGCTGGTTAAAAATGAGACTGGATCTCAATTACTCTGAGCCACAGTCTATCCTCGACCAATTTGGTCGGTCAACGACCGGACTCGCGCCAAAGTTCTCTGAGTTGACGACGTCCGGCACCGGGAGGCGCGACCTCCACGCCGGTCGCCGGGACATTTCTACTTGAACTCTCCACAGGTCAGCATCATCGCGCCATAGAACGGGTTGGCAATCCAGCCATCCTCCTGGACCCAGGACTTGTCGACCATCGGACAATACGCGACTCTCAGGTCTCCAAAGCCGGTGTCGGTGCCGTATTCGATCAGCGCCTCGCTCAACGAGCCAAACGCATCGCGGGCGGCGGCAATAGTCTGCGCTTCTGCCAGCATCGCCGCGGCCACCGCCAGGTTCTGGCCGTCGTCACCGAGCTCTTTGGCGGCCGTGGCGATGGCTGTGGCCGCCTCCGACACGCCGTCGGTCGTATCGTGCGCCAACGCAACCTGAACCTTTAGATACGGCGAGACCAACGCCGACGACAGTTCCGCTGACGCTGAGCCTGCAAGCAACCCAGCGACGGCGACACCAACGGCGATTTTTCCGAGGCGTGCAACAGATGTTGTCAGCATTCGATATCCTCCAGTTGCCGATCCTCGTCAATCACAGGCCGACGAATCAAGCCCGCCCCCCATCTCGACGCTGACGTGACGGCTCGACGGGTGTTGATCTAGTGCACCGCGTTCGTGATTCCTTCCATACGTCGCGGCGCCCAGCTGGCCAGGCGAGACGAGGGAGAATATCGGGCATATCCGACTGAAGAGCAACGGCGCCAGACGGGATGCCCCGCCCGGGACGCATGGAAAGGAATCACGGACGCGGGACACTGGGACAGATTCTCACAAGATGCGAACATCGCCGTGTCACCAGTGGCCATGGCGCGCAGTGTTAAGCTCAACCGATGGTCCCCGTCCGTACCGACGTCGCGCTCATCTGCCGTCCCGCCGGGGTCACCATCGTCACTTCGGCGACGATCCCGACTTATGTATTCGCTACGCGTTGAGCGCGCGGTCACCACCATGCTCGAGGCGCACGGCCTGGTCCGTCGCAAGGCGGGCCGTGGCTTCGAGGCGTCACACGCCTTGGCCGTCGCGATGATCGTCAGTGACTTCGGTTTCGATGAGGACACCGTCATTGCGGCCGTCCTTCACGACACGCTGGAGGACACGTCTCTTGAGCCGGCCGTGATCAAACAGCAATTCGGCGCGTTGGTGCTGGCGATCGTCCAAGATGTGTCGGAGCCGCCCCATGGACACGCGTGGCGCGACCGAAAGCTCCGGTATATCGAACAGCTTCGAGACAGCCCACGATTTGGGGCGCGGGCGGTCGCTGCGGCAGACAAGATCCACAACCTCTCAAAAATGACAGCTGGTCTCGTCGACCACGGCGAGAACTATGTGCGGCCTTTTACCGCCCGGCTCGATGACATGCTCTGGTATCACGCGACGGTGCTCGACACGCTCCGGCGGGGATGGCAACACGTGATTCTCGAAGAGCAGACCCGTCGCTATACCGAGTTCCAGGAGGCCTGCCGAGTGGTGTCGACCGCCCCTGGAACCGGCTAGTAGACTGTGGGGACCTTCGCCGAGACAGTCCACGATTTCTAGGGTAGTGCGTTGCTTGGACATCGACAGCCACGCGCGATGGTCACCGCTCACCGGGGAATGGTTGCTACTAGTCAACCACGCGCCACCCGCGATGGCCTGAACGTGCTGAAGAACGGCGGGAACGCGGTTGACGCCGCGGTCACAGCTGCCGCCACGCTCGCGGTCGTGGAACCCACCATGACCGGGGTGGGGGGCGACCTCTTCGCGCTGCTCCATACCGCCAGAGATGGCGCCGTCCACGGACTCAATGCCAGCGGACGCTCAGCCGGGACGGCGACCGGTGACAGCGTGCGAGGCGAGATTCCCGCCACCGGCGCTCAAAGCGTGAGCGTCCCCGGAGCGGTCGACGGGTGGGAGTATCTCCTTCGCGAGCATGGCACCATCACCTTGGCGCAGGCCCTCGCACCCGCGATCGAGCACGCTCGAAGCGGCTTCCTCGTCACGGACGTGGTTGCCAGACAATGGAACGACTCGGTGTCACTCCTTGCGGGAGACGAAGACGCCGCCCAGACATTTCTCGTCGACGGACGCGCCCCTGTCGCCGGCGAACGCTTTTCCAATCCTCGCCTGGCGGTCTCGTTGGAGCGACTGGCGCGGGGGGGACGAGACGAGCTCTACGCGGGAGCGCTCGCAGAACGCATCGCTGACGCGATTCAGACTCGTGGTGGCTGGCTGAGCATTGCAGATCTCGCCGCTCATACGTCCGACTGGGTCACGCCGATTCGGACGGTATTTCTCGGCTATGAGGTGCTCGAGCTCCCGCCCAATACGCAAGGCGTGACGGCTCTCGAGATACTGAATCTGCTCGAGCCCGTCGCTGACACCTCGCTCAAACACAACAGCGTTGCCTATTGCCACCAGCTGGTTGAGGCGACACGGCTCGCCTTTGCGGACCGGGACGCCTATGTCGCAGACCCGCGTTTCGTGCCCGACGGGCTTGTCGAGGAGCTGTCGTCAAAAGACTACGCGCGCCGCCGGCGGAGGGAGATCACTGACACTCACGCGGCACCGCTATATCTCCCGCGGCCCGGCGCGACAAGCCACCCCGCAGGTCCGACAGCACCGGGCACCGGGGACACCGTGTATCTGGCGGCGGCTGACCGAGACGGAAACGTGGTCTCTCTTATTCAGTCGCTGTTTGGCGCGTTCGGCAGCGGCGTGGTCGCCGGGGATACCGGCATCGTGTTGCAAAATCGGGGCAGCCTATTCTCTACCGACCGATCACATCCGAATCATCTGGCCCCGCGCAAGCGCCCGTTCCACACGCTCATCCCCGCCCTGGTGTTGAAGCAGGAAAATGGCCGACGACTCCCTTGGCTGGTTTTTGGTGTGATGGGAGGACACATGCAGGCCCAAGGCCACGTGCAGATACTGATGAACCTCCTTCTGTTTGGTATGAATGTCCAAGAAGCTGGAGAGGCGCCGCGAGTGCGCTGGACCGGTGACGGTGTTGCGCTGGAACCCGGCATCGCGCGCGAAACCGCGATCGGGCTTGCTGCCAAGGGCCATCGCATCATCGACGACGGCGGTGGCTTTGGTGGGTATCAGGGCATCCGAATCGACGCCACCCATGCGCGGCTCGAGGGTGGCTCCGACCCTCGTAAGGACGGCATGGCGCTCGGATACTAGTGCACCGCCGTCAGCCAACATTCACGCTGGACCTAGCAGACGGTCGCCGAGAGGCACAGCGTGTCAGCGTCTCCGGATCTCGCGAAAAAGAGACCCCGTCCGCTAAGATTGCCGAATGCATTTCGGTCAGGTGACCCGCACTATAACCGCGGTGTTCACCGTGATACTCACGTTCGTTCCGGCGGTGGTCGCGCGTCCGGCACCAGCCGATGCCCTGGCCACGGCTTATGACCTTGCCTACAACCTCGACCATGACCCAGCCATAGAAATACTTCAACAAGCGGTACGCGAGCGCCCGAATGACCCGGCCCCCTACCGCGGCATCGCGTCCCTGACCTGGCTCCGCATGCTCTTTCTTAGTGGCGCTGTGGCCATCGACGCGCAATTGACCGCCACCGTTCGTTCCTCCGTCCAAGTCATCGAACGGCATGAGGACCTGGAAGCGACCTTCGACTCAAACATCAAGCGAGCGATCGAGCTGTCGGAGGCGCAAGTCGAAGAGAATGAGGACGATCCGCATGCGCAGTATCAGCTGGGTGCGTCCCTGGGCCTATTGGCGTCATACAGAGCATCGGTGGAGGGCGAAGGCTTAGGAGCACTTCGCGATGCAAAGCGGGCGTATCAGGCCCACGAGAAGGTATTGGAGCTGGACCCGGCGCGGAAGGATGCCGGCTTTACGCTTGGCATCTACCGCTACCTCGTGTCCCTGCTCCCCCGCGCCGTCAGGATGATGGCGTATCTCGTGGGATTTGACGGCGGTCGCGAAGAAGCGATCGAGTTCATCACTCAAGCGGCCGCGTATCCTGGCGAAAGCCAAGCCGAAGCACAATTCGCTCTCGTTCTGATCTACAACCGAGAGCGGGAATTCGACGACGCGCAACGCGTGCTCTCCGAACTCAAGCGACAGTTTCCTCGGAACCGGCTCTTGTGGCTCGAATCCGCGGCGACCTGGCTACGCGACGATCACGCCGAGCAAGCCAACCGGGAGCTCTCCCGGGGACTGGTGATGTTGGCACAGGACAACCGTACCCGTATGCATTCGGAAGATGCGCTATGGATGCTTAAACGGGGCTCCGCCCGCGTCGCTCTAGGTCGCCTCGACGTGGCTCGGCCTGACCTCGACGTGGCGCTGGGGGCCGAGAGCAAACCATGGTTACAGGGGCGAGCGCACGTGGAGTTTGGGAAGATCGCAGATCTTGCCGGCGATCATCGGCAGGCCAGACAGGAATACGACCGGGGGCGAAAGCTCTGTCGAAAGAGCCGCGACCGGCGGTGCGAACGCGCGGCGGAGACACTCAAGAAACACGGTTACCCGCTTGCCGATTGACGGCGAGGAACTTTCCAGGACGCCTCCGCGTCCCATCAGCTAGATGACGAGGAATAAGTGGGTGATTGTCACGGTCGCCGTTGTGGGCGGTGGTTTCTTGAGCGTTGTCACCCTCATCGGACTTGCCGTATACGCGGTCGCGTCGCACGTTGACATTGACCAGCAGCCCGACGAAGAAACGGTAGCGGCGCGGTTCGAAGATATCCGCACGCGATTTGGCGGCGCCGCACCGCTGGTGATCCTCGGAGCGGACGGTGACCTGGTCACCAGCCCGCAGCCTGCAGATGAAATGTCCGCCAGCCACGCGCCCCCAGAGACGTTGCACGTCACGGCTTGGAACCCTGACGACGGCGGACAGCTTTTTACCATCCGGCTACCTTTCTGGCTCTTGCGTCTCGGCGGAAACGACGACCTTGGAAACATCGACATTAATGGCCAAGACGTCCCACTCGACCTGACCATTGATGACCTGGACCGCTACGGGCGAGGTCTGGTGGCGGACTACGTCAGTGCCGACAACGAACGGCTACTTGTCTGGAGCGAGTAGGCTGAACACGCACGCGAGGAACAACGCCGGCACTCGGGATGCCCCGCGGGCCAATGCGTTCATTCAGCTGCGACAAGCCACTACTCGCCGACTTCGACCAAGGCCACGCGGTTGACTCCACTGCAGGCCAGCACGAGGTTGCCGTCCGCGGTAGCCATCATGTTCCGCACGACACCCCCCCCGGACGGAATCACCCACGTTTGAAAGCTCTCGCTCTCTGTGTCGAAGCGGACGAGCGTGTTTGGTCGCACCGCTGATTCGCTGTACCACACGACCGATCCGATCGCCGCAATGCCGTAGGGTTGAGACTCGGAACCGCCTGGCGATGGCCACTCCCGCACTTCTCCGGTTGTCGGGTCAAAACGGCCCAGATAGCCGCGAGCATAATCTGTGTACCACAGCACGTCGTCCGGGGTGATGGCGATTCGACGCGGCCGCGCGTCGGGACTCGGTAACACGTGCTCTTGAATCTCCATCGTCTGCGGGTCGACACTGGCCAGCCGATTGCCTCTGAAGTCAACATACCAGGGAACCCCAACCGAGCTCACAACGATGCCATAAGGATAGGTGTTGTCACTTGGTGTGGTGACGATGGTCATCTCGCCCGTTTCGGGCAGAAGACGGCCGACCATACCCGATTGGAGCGTAAACCAGAGGGTCCCGTTCTGGTCAAAAATCGGGGTGTGCGGGCCCCGCGCGCCGTCATCGGTCACCGGGTATTGAGTCACGTCACCGGTCGTTGGATCGAGCTTGCCGATGTAGTTCTGGGAAATCCCGGTAAACCAGACGTTCCCGGTCTCATCCTCCGCCAATCCATGCGGCCCCGAATCGGCCGGTAGCGGATACTCTTCCATGACGCCGGTCGTTGGCTCGAGCCGTCCCAGGACCGTCGACCACTGACCAGTCCACCACACGGACCCATCGTCCGCTGCGAGCGGGTCGTGTGGTCTGGACCCCAGACTTGGCAGCAGCCACTCGCGGATGGAGACATCGGTGTTCCCCGGTATGACGACCGCTTCAGGCGCCGGCCCGACCGGAAAATGTCCGGCCAAATACGCGGCCACGGTATCCGCTTGTTCTTCGGGTAGGTTGACCATCGAGTCGAACAACTGCCGCCAGCCTTTCTCCGTATCGCCCCAATAGTTGGTGATCCGGTTGAGCCCATGGCACTCGGCACACGAAGCTTCCACGAGCGCCCGGCCCGCGCCCTCCGGCAAATCAACCGGCGCCGGTTGACGGCGTCGTTGCGCCTGCGCGGAGTCGAGAAGCCCCCCGCCCAGCAGAGCCACTGCTATTAGAACCGAAGGCGTTGATACGCGCATGGTGTTCACCTCGAGACAGAATCAGTGCCCGATGCAGCTGTCGTGGGACTCGCTTTGGACCGTTGGTAAGTATTTGCTTACTCTATCGCACTGCGCCCGCCACACAGCGAGGATGGCCCGGCGCGCGAACCGTCCTTCGGTCATGCAGGATTCGACAGAGCCCGTGTCCAACAGTGGCGATATCACCGTTCCTAAACTCTCCCGGCCACGCGGGCCGCGAAACGATGCAATCGTCCGCGACAGGCTCCCTCACATCCACACCACGCATCAGCCGTGGGCAGCTCAATACGCGCTTGCGCGAGCTTGGCGGGGAGCCTCCGCGGTTCGACTACATCGCGCGGGTGTGGTTCGGCAGACCTGCGGCCACATGGAAAGAACCGGGGGCACACGTATAGTGAGCGCTATGTCTCTTGCCACGTTAACCAGTCGTCTGGTCGTAGCTTGCCTCACCTCGGCTGTCCTCGTGACCTCCGCTGAGGCACAACCGAATCCGTATGAACGTGTCGACGCACCCGTTCCTCCACCACATTTGAACGACGGACGATGGGGAGAGATGATTCAAGTGCGGGTGGGGCCAGAAGGCAACATCTACGTCTACCACCGCTGTTTCAAAGTGGTGCTGGGCGACCCGAATGTCGCGCCCGGCCATTCCGACGGATTGACGGCAAACTGCCTTGGTAGATGGTCAGGCTATCCACCTGTTCTCAAGTTTTCTCCCACGGGGGCCTTTATCGATGCCTTCGGTGCTGGTTTGGTCGGTAGACCCCATGGGTTTTCCGTCGACCACGAAGGCAACATGTGGCTGACCGATGTGGCGGTCATTCCGGGCGAGATGGGCGCCGTGGTTCACAAATTGGACCCAGCTGGTGAGCTGGTGATGACGCTAGGAAGACTCGGTACGGTTGGTCAGGACCGTGAGACATTCAACCGCCCGGCCAGTGTCGTCGTCGCCGAGAACGGAGACATATTCGTCGCGGATGGTGAAGGGCCCAACAACCGCATCGTCAAGTTCTCGTCCGCTGGACGCTATCTCACGGAATGGGGGACCACCGGGTCCGGCCCCGGGCAGTTCAGCACGCCCCACGACCTCGCTATCGACTCGCAAGGACGTCTATTCGTCGGGGACCGTGGCAACAGCCGAATTCAGATCTTCGAGCCGGACGGAACCTTCGTCGCCGAGTGGCGCAATTTTGGTCGACCCAGCGGCATCTATATCAACCGCGCCACCGACACACTCTACGCCACCGACTCCACGTCAAACTCGAGCACCAATCCAGGAGTGAGACGAGGGATCTACATAGGCAGCGCGCGAACCGGCGAGCTTCAATACTTCGTGCCCGACCCAGATCTGGAGTTGGCAGACCACACTCGAATCTCCGGTGCGTCCGGGATCACGTCAAGCCACGATGATTCGGTCATCTATGCCGCGGACGTTGCCCCGTTCCAGCTGCGTAAATACCAACGGCGTTGACCCCACTACCCCTCAATCGCCGCCCCGCCGGCACTCTCTGACCGCAGAGGGCTACGAAAAGAGTGCCGGCGAACGCACGGCGCCCGAGCGCGCCTTCGTACAATGGCGATATCGAGGCACCATGTTCCAGTGTGAACGGCCCGGCGTCGGTGACGGTAGCCGACGACGCAATCCCCTTGTGCACCGACTACTGGCCTGATCTTTCTTCGGATCGCGCTCCACTGAGTGAGTTCGGGACAGAGTAGTTGCCCTCGTGGCACGCATACTCGAACAGATCGTAGTCAGGGTCGCGCTTCAAAGGGAATGATGCTGTCCACGGAGCGGTGTATGAATCCGGGTCGTCGACATGGAGCGAATAGTCCAATGTGTCGGGACCGACGATGGTGAACCGTTCAACGAGTCGCTGTTTCTCGGTTTGTCGGGACCGAATACTCGCCGTTGCCCCTCGCATACTCTGCACATCTCGAAAATTTGTCGACTCGACGATGAGCGTGTTTCCTTCCCAGCGACCACGCGGGTCCCCCTCCCACTGACGCACCGTGTCGCTGATGTGTGAACGCCCATCGACAGGGATGATTCGCGCCCGGTGGATCATCTCGCTCAGGATGACCACGTAGCCGGGTGGTTGCAGGATACGCGCGCCGTTGTTGTATACCCCGGGCATCATGATGCCGATCACGCCACGCGTGATGCAGCGGTCTGCCGATTCCATGAACTCAAACGAATCGTGCAGGTGCTCCCGGTCGTAGCGCAGCACTTCGTGCGCGCTTGCCGTCCAATCGGGGATTTGCCCGTTGAGCGGTTCGACGATCAACGCAGGTGCCCGACTACGCTCTGCCTCGTTCCAGAATGAATCGAACCAATAGGAGCCGTAGGCTCCGACGCTCGGTTCGCGAGGCCGGGCCGCTCGCCGCGCGGCCTCTTCGGCGCGCGCCATCGCGATCGCCTCCAGATTCTCCGGAGAGAAATCTGGACCTGAGAACCCGTCGGGGAGCTCGAGCGGAGTGCTCAAGGCGTCAATGTTGTTCCACATGCCCTGGACGTCCGGTTGACCGTCAGCGAGACGCTCCGGCGACCATGCCGTGGATCCCGATTCTTGCGCCCACGCGGTTGTCGACACGGCGCCGCCAACTAGAGCTAAGACTGCGACCAAAGTGACCATGGACCGAGCTACCACGCTGACCCTCCCATCTCGACGACGTCGAGAAACAAATCCCATCGGAAAGCTACCGCACCTGAACTGGTCTTGGCGAAGTTTGGTAGACACCATAGCAAACCGTGACCGTTCGCGGGGAGGTCCTCACAGTTTCGCGCGGTATACTCGCCGCCCATGGACCCGGCCACCATTTCGCTGGGCGCGCTGCTGCTCGCCATCGTCGTCAGTTGCATGGTCCGGCTTCATGTCGGCTTCCTGGCGATTTCTCTGGCATGGATCGTCGGGGTCTATGTGGGGGGTATGAGCGCTCGCGAGGTGATGGAGGGATTTCCAACCCGCTTGTTCCTTACTCTCACCGGCGTCACTCTTCTCTTTGCTCAGGCTCAGGCCAATGGCACCCTCGACCGTATTGCCCACGGCGTGGTCAGACATTGCCGCGGCAACGTTGGGGCCATGCCGATCATGTTCTTTTTTCTGGCCTTCGCGCTGTCTTCTATTGGACCGGGCAACATTGCGTCGACGGCTCTGGTCGCACCGATGGCGATGGCGGTGGCCGGACAGGTGGGGGTCCCCGCCTTCCTGATGACCATCATGGTCGCCAATGGAGCCAACGCCGGCGGGTTGTCACCCATCGCACCCACCGGTGTCATCGTGAACGGTGTCATGGCGGAGATCGGTCTCGAAGGGTTTGAGACACTCACGTATTTCAACAACATGACGGCGCACATCGTCGTGGCGTTCCTCGGATATTTCCTACTTGGCGGCTGGCGACTCCTTGGCCGACATCATGCGGGTACGCTCAAACTGCCCGGTGTGGATGCCGGCGACACCTCGTCAGCCGAAGCCGCGGCCGGATTCAACAGAACACACTGGACGACCGTCGGCGTGATCGGCACGCTCTTGGCGGGAGTCATCTTTTTCGACGTCAGCGTTGGCCTCGGCGCGTTCGCAGCCGCCATAGTCCTCTCGCTGCTCAAGGCCGGTGACGAGGTCGAGGCGGTGAAGGCGATACCGTGGCGGGTCATCATGATGGTGTGCGGAGTCACTGTCCTGATCTCGGTGCTGGATGAGACGGGCGGGCTCGACTTGTTTACGCAGTTGCTCGCCGGTCTCTCGACGCCGGAAAGCGTGACAGCGGTCGTTGCCTTTTCGACCGGCATCATCTCCATCTACAGCAGTACCTCGGGCGTGGTGCTCCCCGCGTTTCTTCCGACCGTTCCGGGGCTCGCGACAACTTTGGGGAGCGACCCGCTGGCCATTGCCTCCGCGATGAACGTTGGAGCGCACCTGGTGGACGTGTCCGCCCTGTCGACCTTGGGCGCGCTCTGCATGGCGGCCGCCCCCTCCCATGAGGACAGTCGAAGGCTGTTCAACCAGCTCATGGTCTGGGGACACTCTATGGCGGTGGTCGGTGCCGGCGTCTGTTTTTTGCTCTTCACCGTTCTGCGAATCGGGCTGCCATAGCACCTCCCGGCGGGCTCGTGTTTCCAAATTGAGTTGGAGCCAAAATGCTGAAGCGGTTGGGAGAGATCAGCGCGCAGGCCGCACGGTCGTTCGGCGACAAGACCGCGCTGATCGTTGGGGAACGGCGATTTACCTTTACCGAGATAGACCAGTTGGCGTCACAGCTCGCCAACGGGCTCACCGCCAACGGCGTAGGTCCTGGAGACCGGGTCACGCTCTATTCGGGCAATTGCTGGGAATGGCTCGTGAGCTACTACGGCGTCGCGAAGACCGGAGCGGTCGTCAACCCTATCAACGTGATGCTGACGCGAGAAGAGATCGGGTTTGTCGCGAACGACTGCAGCGCCAAAGCCATCCTCGCCAGCTCTGACAAAGCCGAGGCGCTGATGGACATCAGAGCCTCTACACCGCTGGAGTCGGTCATTGTGTTCGGTGGCGACGCACCGACGGGCGCCGTGTCGTTCGACGAGTTGCTGGCGAATGCAAAGAGCCGCTTCGCTGCCCCCGCGGGCAACAACGACCAGCTCTCCACCATCTGTTACACGTCGGGTACGACCGGCCACCCGAAGGGCGCCATGCTGAGCCATACGGCGGTCATCATGAACGCCGCGCTTACGGGCGTCATGCACCGGCGGGTGGCGGAGGACACCGTGGTGAGCGCCCTACCTTGCGCACATGTCTATGGCAACGTGGTCATGAACGGCTGCTTCCTGATACGGAATGACCCTGGTTTCACTGCCGCGCTTTGACGCGAAAGCAGTCCTCGATGCGATTCAGGAGAACGGGGCGACCATGTATGAGGGCGTACCAACCTCGTACATGATGATGCTGGCGTATCCCGAGTTGAATCGGTATGACTTTTCTACATTGAATCGCCTCACGGTCGGGGGCCAAACGATGCCCCTTGCCAAGCAACAGGAAGTCGAGACACGCTTCGGTGCGCCGCTCCTCGATCTGCTGGTTCCAGACATACCAGCAGTGCGGAAACCCATGAACAAAAAGCAGCACCTCGCCGTCATCCTGGCCAGTAGACACGTAGTGGATATCGACCCCGTCGTTCGAGACCGTGTGGTGATCGACCTGGTCGTGCAAGGGCTAGGCGGACGCCGGATTCGCAACCACAAGAACGAGGCCCGCGGCGCAACAAAACCCGATAAAACGATTCATAGACAGACGCCGTGATTGGCGACCCGGCTCGCGCCTCGTGGACTAGCGACTTCCCGAGGCGGCGGCTGGTGTCACTGATTGTCGAAAACCGGCGGGGCTTGCGGGATTGCCATGCCGTCGTGGCGCGGCTCGGAGGCGCCAAAGTGAACCCCCTCGGGAGTCCCCATGACAGCCTGACCGTAACCGAACGAGCCGGTCCGGGGCGGTCTCACTTCGAGGTCATGGCCGAGCTCAGCCAGCTGGTCCCGTACGGCGGACGGGATGAGCGCCTCAACTCGAACATCGCATCCCGCAAACGAGCCCTTTGTAAACCGGCCGGCCTCGAGAGCTTCCTGAATGTTGAAGCCGTAATCCGCGATGTTGGCGACAAACTGCGCGTGTGCCTGTGCCTGATTCCAGCCGCCCATAATTCCGAAGCCGATCTGGACGCCATCCTTTTCCATGAAGGCCGGGATGATCGTATGCAGCGGGCGCTTCCGCGGCTCGAGCGTATTGGCCTGGCCCTCTTCCAAGGTGAAAAGGCCGCCACGGTTGTGCAACATGAAGCCGGCCCCGGGTGGGACCAGACCCGAGCCAAAGCCACTGTAGTTGCTCTGGATCAAGGAGACGATGTTGCCGTCCTTGTCGATGACGGACAGGTAAATCGTGTCGTTTCCCTCACCGGTCGTGAGACCCTCCAGATGTGACGGCTCGACTTGGCAGGCGGCCGCGGCCGGATCGATCAGCGTTGCGCGGTCTGCCGCCAGCGTCTTGCTGAGCATCTGCTCCACCGGGATCTGCGAGAAGCTCGGGTCGCCTACATAGCGCAGCATGTCGGCGTAGGCGAGCTTCTTGGCCTCGATCATCACGTGAAGCGCTTCGGCACTATGGAAACCGTAGTCCGCCAGCGGGAAGCGTTCCATCACATTCAACATTGTGAGCGCCGCAATGCCTTGGGTATTTGGCGGAATCTCGCTCACGGTCCACCCGCGATACGTCGTCGAGATTGGGGTCACCCACTCCGGCCGAAACTCGCTGAGGTCCTCGGCGGTGAACGTGCCTCCCTGCTCCCGAGAGATCTGCAGGATGGCCTCTGCGGTCTGCCCTTTGTAGTACCCGTCACGACCATGCTCGGCGATGCGCCGGAACGAGCCGCCGAGGTCCGGATTACGAAAGAGTTCTCCCGCGGCAGGCGCGAGGTCACCAATCAGAAAAGTCGCCCTCGAGTTTGGATGCTCTGACAGGAATGGCGCTGCCCGGCCCCAGCCATTGGCAATGACCGGCGAGACCGGGAACCCATTTTCCGCGTAAAAAATAGCGGACGCGAGGAGCTCGGAGAACGGCAAGGTGCCAAAGCGCTCCCGCATGGCGTCCCAGCCGGCGACGACGCCAGGTACCGTGGCCGAGTAGATACCGCGCTGGGGCATCTGGTCGAACCCCTTCGACCGGAGCAGCTCGACTGACCGGCCGGCGGGCGCCCACCCGCTGGCGTTCAAACCGTGCAGCTCGCCGGTCTTCGCTTCATAGATGAGCGCGAACAGGTCGCCGCCGATGCCATTGCCAGTCGGTTCCATGAGGCCGATGGTGGCATTGGCCGCGATGGCCGCGTCAACGGCATTGCCGCCCCGTTCGAGAACCTGCACGCCAGCCCGAGCGGCGAGGGGCTGACTCGCCGCGACCATGCCGTAGGTCGTGACGACGACAGAGCGACCGACGACAGGTGGCGGCGACGCGGACGAGTCGGTTTGCGCGAACCCTGGGGTCCCAAACCCCGCGACCGCGAGGGCGGTCAAGAAGGCGATAGGGATTCTCATATGCATGATCTTGTTCCTGGAAGGCGATGCAGCTTCCTGAAATGCGATACCGCGAGTGCCAAAGCAACCTGCCTGACCAGCCTGACGAGCGAAAATACGGTCACGTTGACGTGTGGTATCCGTTTCGTCCCGCGTCCTGGTGGCGTTTCACTGTAGGTCGTTCGCAGTATGACTGCAACTCTGCGCGCGGTCTGGCGACACGGCTGTCCTACTTGCTGTGGCGCAGTCAGCCGGATGACGAGCTCTTCGACCTTGCTCGTGAAGGCACCCTGTCGGACCCAATCACGCTCACCCGGCAGGTCGACCGGATGTTGGACGATCCCAAGGCGCGTCGGTTCGTCACGGACTTTGCCGGTCAGGCGTTCCGGCTCTACGAGCTGCGGGCGACCAGCCCCGACCCGGAGCTTTGTCCCGAATACGATGACCGACTGGCGCAGGCGATGTCGTCGGAGACCGAGCTCTTCTTGGCTGAGCTGGTCGCAGGGAACCTCGGCGCGGGGCAGCTGGTCGACGCTGACTTTACGTTTGTCAATCGCCGGCTAGCCGAGCACTACGACATCATTGGCATTGAGGGACAACAGGTGCGGAAGGTCGTGCTGCCCGACGGCAATTCACGCGGCGGATTGCTGACGCAGGCGAGTATCAGCAAGATCACCGCCAACGGGACGACGACGATTCACGAGGTCGTTCGTAGCGATCTCTTTAAGAAAGAGTGACGATGGGCAACGCGGGCCCGGCGCCAGCAGCAGCACGGTCGCCGCGTACTCCAAGGCGCGCAACGTAGTCGATGCGCGCGCTCGTCGCGCGTTTGTGAGGGTCGAGCGCGGGCCGTCTCGTCGGGCAGACAGCATTGAGCCACCGAGCATCGGTGTTTTCGTCCCGGCGTTTACAATCCCGACAATGACGACGCTCGATCAACAGCTCCTCGACCGCTACGGACGGATCGCGGACCAACTTGATGGGTTGTATGCCACAGTTCGCGACCCGCTCTCGCGTATGGCGAGCGCCGTCGCACTGCTGCATGCGAAGCAAAGCCACTTCAACTGGACCGGTTTCTACCGGTGTGTCGACGAGGATTTGCTCGTGGGTCCGTATCAAGGACCTCTTGCGTGCATGTTGCTGGAGCGCGGGAAGGGTGTCTGTTGGGCGACGGTTGAGCGTGGCTCAGCAATCGTGGTCCCCGACGTTCATGCCTTCGAAGGGCACATCGCCTGTGACCCGCGTTCGAAGAGCGAAGTCGTCGTGCCCGTTCGAGATGGTGCGGGAACACTCGTCGCCGTGCTCGATGTCGACAGCGAACGAGCCGACGCTTTCAACGAGACGGATGTGGCCGGTCTCGAGCGAATCTGCCGGCTGATCTTCGATTGAGCGGACGAGCCGTCCCGCTGCCCTTCGCTGCAGACGTCGCTGGATCCGCGACTGCGAACAACGCAGCGCCGATCACGCCTCGCGCCGAAAAACGGGCATATTGTCGGTCCGATCCGTCAGGAAAACTCGTGAGATCTTTCATCCATCCGGAGGCGAGACTTCGGAATGTATGCGCACGTGTGCTTACCTGGCTACTTCCTCTTCAGCCGCGAGCAAGCGCCGAGCAATCGTGACGAATCCCAACGCTGTCGCCGGCATGATGGCAGCGTAGATCAGGCCCGCCACGGCGAGGTCAGGCGTTGCAAAATGTTGAACGTGGTCGCGAACGTAAGCGCAAGATTCTGAACTCCGACTTCGAACGTGATCGTGACGACCTGCGTCATCGGTAGCGTGAACAGTCTCGCAACTCCGTAACCGAAGCCCATCGTCGTCAGGTTCATGGCGAGGACAAGCTCTGGCGTCGTTGCAGAACTGCGCGCGAGTTTGCCGAAACCCACAACGACCGACCCTTCGCGGCCGCGCAACCGTTGAAAGGCGCGTGGCGTACGCCGTGTCAGCCGTAGCGCTGGCGACGGGCCCCGCGATCACAGAGGAAATTCGCCGAGATTCCGCGTCGACGTAACCCGCTTGACTCGAACTCAGTTCTTGGAGAACTCTGCGCTGCGCACGACCAAGCAACCAGAACAGCACGGTTTCTCTCGGAGAATAAGCCTATTGCCATTTGATGGACTGACTAAGCGCCGGTGACCCCGTCTCAGCCAGCGCATCTGCGGACGTCGCGACCGGCGACACCGTCCCGGTCAATGGAACCTGCACCACGAACGATGCGACCGCCTGCGCGCTGGACGATCGCTTCATGATCGACGTCGATTGGCGAGACGCCGCCAACGGCGGTGCTGCACCGGCCTTTGTGGCGCCGGGCGGACGGTTCTTGGACGGTGTGCCGAGTTTTTCTTCCTCGACACGAACAAGACAGACCTCCTGGTCCAGGTGCTGGATAGTTGCACCCAGAATGATCACTTCTGGGTCTTCCTGGGCACCTCGACAAATGTGGAGTTCACGGTGACTGTCAGCGATACCGCGACCGGTGTCAGCCGCGCCTACTTCAACCCACTGGGGCCAGTCGCACAGCCGATCCAGGACACGTCCGCGTTCGCGACCTGCCCATAGGAGTCAGGAGACACGCGGTGCTACCGCTCCTCGAACATGTCGACGCCGGTCGCCGCGGCAGCTTTTGAGCCGGCGCCAGGGAGACCGAGCGACCACGATGTCGAACCAGCGGCGCCCCCGAACGGCCGCGCCGCCGGAAACCTCGGACGGACGCGACTCGCGGAGCCGACCACCTCAAACGGCACGCCCTCGCTCTGGTGCTCGCGGTGCACACGAGAACGATGACGACGCCACTGCGAGGACGGGGCATAGCGCGTGCCGGCCGAGAATCCTGCCGGATCGTGTGGAACCTTACGAAAGGTGTGAACGTTCTGCCCGGCGCCCCCCCGCTCGAATCGCAGATTCACCCATAGCGTCACTCGCCCGTCGACGAGGGGCCACGGGTAAGGTTCCCCGTCGACACTTCCTGATCGCCGCTGTTCTTCGCCGGCTTCTCGCGGTTCTTTGATACAGGAATTGCACCGGTCTCTGGAGTATCAACCACAAAAAGGGGTGCCCATTTCTTGCAGAATGTGTTCACACGGCCCGGTCTCTCAGCACGTGGGATTGCCAGCGGAGGCATCCTGAGCGATCATACGCTGTGCTCGATTCGATCAGGTCGCAATACAGGCGGCACTGAGATTCGGTGCCCGGGGTGAGGACGAAACCCCATTTTGTTGATGATTCCGCGATCACGCGGGGGGAGATTCGAATGAGAGGACGTTGCTTGCCGTCGTTGCTCGGCGTGGTGGGGATCGTCATGATGCCTGCACTGGTCGCGGCCCAGACAGATTCGGCGCGTACGGCGTGGGGCGATCCGGACCTACAGGGTATCTGGACGAACACCACCACCACACCGCTTGAGCGTCCAGAGGATCTCGCAGACAAGGCGGTGTTCACGCCGGAGGAGTTTGCCGCACGGAACGCGCAGGTGGCCGAGGAGTCGAGCCTAGACAACCGCCCGCGCGACGAAACCGGCGCCTACAACGAGTTCTGGATGGAGCGGGGCAGACTGAATTTGAGGACGTCGTTGGTCATCGACCCGGCCGATGGCCGGCTGCCATCGTTGACGCCGACCGAGGAACGGCGTCGCGAGGACCACTCCGCGGATCGGGCGGCTCATTCGACCGATTCGTACGAGAACCGTAGCGCCTACGATCGCTGCATCTCTCGCGGGTTACCCGGGGCGATGATGCCGGGCTTTTACAACCACAACTACCAAATTTTCCAGACGCCTGACCACGTTGTCGTGCTGGTCGAGATGATCCACGATGCGCGCATCATCCCACTAGACCGGCGGCCCCACCTCGACTCGAGCATCAAGCAATGGCTCGGCGATTCGCGTGGATGGTGGGAGGGCGACACGCTGGTCGTCGAGACCAGGAGTCTGACGTCGAAGGCCGCAGACCGCATCACCACGACGTTTGGTGCCGGCACAGATACGACGGTGATCGAGCGATTCACACGGACCTCGGTCGACACGATTGACTATCAGATCAGCGTCACCGACCCGACGGAGTACAGCGCCTCCTGGACCGCGGCGATACCAATGTCAGCGCTCGATGGACAGCTCTACGAGTACGCATGTCACGAGGGCAATTACGCCATCGGCAACATCCTGTCTGGAGCGCGTGCGGAAGAGCAGGCGACGCGCTAAGACATCACTTCTTGGGCTCGGCTGGATAGCATCGCTCGGTCCGTATCGAGACGATCCGCAAGATCACCGGGGCGACCCGGTGCCGCGCGGGGCTTCAGTCTCGAGAAGGACGTAGTCCGGTGAACGTCACGTTCCGGCTGCTCGTGGCCAGCGGCGCGGTCGCACTTTCGGCGTGGCTGCTCCCGGCGTCCGTGCATGTCGTCGGCTGGGATGAGGCCGGCCCCCAGCGCCTGGCTCATGTGCGGTCCTGGTGGGAGCTGGCTGATGGTGGAGTCCGAGTCGCCGCGGCGGCGACTCGGACTCCACCGGGCGGCTTCGCTGGCCCGGGGCTCGCGTCGCGTTCGTGGCGAGCTGTATTCTGTTCGGCGCACTAGGGTCCTACGTCAAGGGGACCCAGGGGCTTGGGGGTGATGAGCCTCACTATCTGATCATCTCCCACAGTCTGCTCAGCGACTACGACCTCCGGATCGAGAACAACCACGACGAGGGACACTACCGGGCGTTTTTCACCGGGCAGCTCCCTCCTCATTTTCTGCGGCGTGGACTCGATGAGGTTATCTACTCTGTGCACGCACCGGGCCGCCCGGCGCTTCTCTTGCTGGGCTACGCGGTGGCCGGAGCCTGGGGCAGCGTGGCCCTCGTCGTGCTGATGGCAGCGCTGGCTGCTGCCCTTATGTTTGCGACAGCGGAGCGACTGACCAACCGGCCTGTGGCGTGGGTGACGTGGGCCGCCGTGGCGTGTACCGTGCCCTTCGCACCACACGCCTGGCTCCCGCGATCGCCGATGGCTGGGAAGTTGGGTGCAGGTCACGCTCGACTAGTGCACCGCAGACCCGCGTTCGGCACGCCGGTGAATCCAGTGGCAGAGACCGCACTGCCAGCCGTCTGTTCTGCAGATACACCGACGTCCCCCAACTGTCGCGCCGGATGAGTTCTGCGGCGACGACCCTCTCGACTCGCCTCTCTGGCTCCCGTCACACATCCGTCATACGCCTCGCTGGCCTTGACCTCGGCCCGCAGAGCGGGCATTCTCGGCCCGACATGTTCAGTCGGGCGGCAATCCGCCCCTAACGGGCAGGCCATTCGATGACCGGAGGACAATCCGCCTGTAATGCGGACGTCCTCGTGGTCGGGTGTGTTTTGTCAGGCGGGCGTCCTCGGGAACGAGGCGCTCGAATATCGTCACTCGTCGGGCTTGACGTGGTCAGGGTCGACGAAAGCAAAAACCGGGACTTCCGCTATCACGAGACACGGCCATTGCAGGGGTATCGTCTTGTTAAGACAGGTGGGCGTACAGTTGTGCTTCCCCGTCCAGCGGTCAAGCGAAAAGGAGGCAAACTATGCGCACGGTGCTCTCTAGTCGGCACGCTGTGATCCGTTTTACCGCTGCGGTTGCGATTGTCGCGTGTCTGGGCGCGGATAGTGTCACTGCTCAATCGGGTGCAGCCAACGGGGAGTGGGGTGTGTTTGGGGCGGATAGAGGCGCCACCCGCTACTCGCCGCTCGACCAGATTGACGCGGACAACGTCGCGGATCTCGAGGTGGCGTGGCGATGGAGCGCACGAGACCACGGCACCCCCCCACCGTCCGGCCGGATGCAAGTCAGTCCCTTGGTGGTCGACGGGATTCTATATACGACGGCGGGGAACCAACGCAGCGTGGTCGCCCTCGATGCCGCTACCGGTGAGCCCGTCTGGAGCTGGCGGCCGGGCGACAACGAACGAAGGTGGGGCGACATCATCGAGCCCGTCGCCCGCAGCTCTGGGCGTGGCGTGAGCTACTGGACGGACGGGGCTGGGGATGAACGCATCTTTGTCGTGACGCCGAGTTATCAGTTGGTGGCCCTGGACGCTCGGACGGGCAATCTGGTGGAGGGATTCGGGGCGGCCGGCCTAGTGGACATGATGGACGATCTGCGTTGGGCTGAACGACCGGCAGCAAGGAGAGAGGGTCGAGTGGCCAACACGTCGCCCCCGGCGATCCTTGGGAATGTGCTGGTGTCGTCGATTTCACTGCATACCGGCAGCGTGCCGACCCGGGCGTCTCCCAATGAGGTGTGGCCCATGAATATCCCTGGCGACGTGGTGGCATACGATACCCGCTCCGGCCAAATGCTCTGGCGCTTCAATACGGTCCCGAAGGAGGGGGAATACGGCGTCGACACCTGGCTGAAAGCGGACGAGGCCCTCTGGAACGTCGCGACCGGCACCCACGACTGGGTGCAGGAGTCACCAGAGCTCCTCGATGCGTCCTGGAAATACACAGGGAACATTGGGCATTGGGCACCCGTGACGGTCGACGAGGAGCTCGGCTTGTTCTATGTGCCCACCGAGACGCCCACAAACGACTATTTCGGCGGCTACCGGCCGGGAGAGAACCTCTTCGCAAACTCCGTCATAGCGCTCGACGCGGAGACCGGCGAACGGGTGTGGCATTTTCAGCTCACCCACCACGAACTCTGGGACTACGACATCCCCACTGCCCCGATCCTCGTAGACATCGAGGTTGATGGCGTCGGGGTGAAGGCCTTGGTGCAACTCTCGAAGCAGGGGTTCGCATACGTACTCGATCGCGAGACAGGCGAGCCCGTGTGGCCCATCGAAGAGCGGAACGTGCAAGCGTCGGACGTTCCGGGAGAGTGGACGTCTCCCACGCAACCCTTTCCTACCAAGCCTCCTGCTTTTGAACGCCAAGGCGTCCTGGAGGATGACCTCATCGACTTCACTCCGGAGCTTCGAGCTGAAGCACTGCGTATCGTAGAGAGTTTCCGGCTCGGGCCTCTCTACACTCCACCGACCCTGATTGAGCCGGACGGCAACCAGGGGACTCTCGCGCTCCCCAGCGCGGGGGGCGGCGTCAATTGGCCGGGTGGTGCGGTGGACGCCGACGCGGGTGTCCTGTTCGTGCCGTCGCTGACGAGACCGTCGCTCTTTGGATTGACGACCGGCACTGAAGGGACCGGCGTGCGCTACCACATTTCATTTGCTCGGGGCGTCCCGACGGTCCGTGGACTTCCCCTGATAAAGCCTCCCTACGGCCGCATCACCGCAATCGATCTGACCGTGGGAGAGATCTTGTGGCAGACCCCACACGGCGACACGCCCGGGTATTTCCAAGACCATCCGGACCTCCAGGGCGTGGAAGTGCCGAGGACGGGGAGCCCGATTCAAGGGTCCGGTCTTCTGGTGACGTCTACCCTGCTGTTTGCGGGTGAGGGATCGCGTGGCGCACCGGTTCTCCGTGCGTACGATAAGCGGACGGGTGACGTCGTCCATGAGATTCAGCTACCGGGTGGCCCAACCATCGGGTTCCCCATCACATACGAGGCGGACGGCCAACAGCACATTGTCGTCGCGGCGCTAGACGAGGAGAATATCGCGGAGTTGGTCGCGTTCACCGTGCAATAGAAACGGGACGGAGACGTACCGCACCTTTCGAGTCGGCTCCGTCGCGCCTCAGAAGCCACGTTGCGCATGCGGGAGCAGACTCCACAAGTGACATAATCACCGGGAATCTCCAACCCAGAGGAGGGCTCATGTTCGCATCCCGCCAGCCGTCGTACCGGTTCCGCTTGGCATGTATTACGTCCGGCGTCCTTGCCGCCGCCATCGCAGTCGTGGGTGCGCCGCCGGCCCACGCGCAAGAGGACCGCATCCGCCCGGTCACGGATGCGGAGCTCGAGAACCCGAGTCCGGACGACTGGTTGATGTGGCGCCGGACACTGGACGGCTGGGGCTATAGCCCGCTGGATCAGATCAACCGCGAGAACGTCGGCAACCTGCGGATGATCTGGTCACGTGGGCTCCAGCCTGGCCGCCAGCAAGGGACGCCGTTGGTGCGCGACGGCGTGATGTTCATGCCCAATCCACGCGACATCATCCAGGCGATCGATGCGAAGACCGGCGACCTTATCTGGGAGCACCGACGGGACCGCCCAGACGATCTCGGCGACTACATGATCGGCACCCTTACCGACACCAACCGTAACATCGCTATCCACGGCCAGCTGATCATCAACACCAGCATGGACGACCACATCTTCGCGCTGCACGCACAGACGGGCGACGTGGTCTGGGACACCGAGATTCTCGACTACCGGGTGAACCCGGCCAACCAGACGTCGGGCCCCATCGTCGCCGGCGGAAAGGTGTTCTCGGGGAGGAGCTGCGACCCGCGAGGGGGACCAAACGGCTGTGTCATCACGGCGCATGAGGCCTCGACCGGCGAGGAGCTGTGGCGGCGGCGGCTCATCCCCGCCCCCGGCGAGCCGGGCGACGAGACCTGGGGCGACGTGCCGTTCGAAGAGCGGGCGCACGTCGGCTCGTGGATGGTGCCCAGCTACGATCCAGAGTTAAACCTGGTCTATGTCGGCACATCGGTCACGTCGCCGGCGCCGAAGTACATGCTTGGCGGTATCGACAAGAAACACCTTTATCACAACTCGACCCTGGCCCTGAATGGGGACACGGGTGAGATCGTCTGGTACTACCAGCACCTGAACGACAGTTGGGACCTCGACCACCCGTTCGAGCGCCTGCTGGTGGACACGGCTGTGCGACCGGACCCGTCCGCGGTGAGTTGGATCAATCCGCGGATCAACCCGGGCGAGGAGCGCCGCGTGGTGACCGGCATCCCGGGTAAGACAGGCGTCGTCTATACCCTGGACCGGGAAACCGGAGAGTTCCTGTGGGCCACCCCCACCATTGTTCAGAACGTGATCAGCAGTATCGACGGTGCGACGGGGGCGGTGTCCGAGAATGCGGAGCTGGTCTTCACCGCGGCGGGGCAGACGGTGCTGGCCTGTCCGCATGCCAGTGGCGGGAAGGACTGGGAGGCCGGCGCCTACAGTCCCCTGACCAACACGATGTATATGCCGCTGCGCAACGTCTGCTCGCGGATGCGTGCGATGGCCGAGCCGGACGAGGAGGACGAGGCGCGCCGGCTCTATGCCATCGCCTGGCGTCCTGAAATCGCGCCCGGGACCGACGACGTCGGAAGCGTGCAGGCAATCTCGGCCGAGACCGGACAGGTGGTCTGGAACTACCAGCAGCGAGCCGCCACCATGTCGCTGGCCACGACCGGGGGCGGGCTCGTCTTCGGCGGTGACGTGAACGGACGGTTTCGGGCCTTCGACGACCGGACCGGAGAGATCCTCTGGGAGATCAACCTCGGCTCCCCGGTCTCGGGCTTCCCCATCACCTACGCGGTCGACGGCCGCCAGTATGTGGCGATCAGCACCGGCTTTGGCCGCTTTCTGGACCTGACCCCGGAGCTGCGCCCGAGCGCCAACAATAACCTGTTCATCTTTGCGCTTCCGGAGTAATAGAAATACTCCTATCCCACGACAACCCCGTGTCCGACATCGTCGACTTCGACGTGCCATCCACCGCGATCGTCACAGCGCCCGGCCGGAAGCGTATACTCGCGATGGGTCCCGGACCCGAGGCCAAAAACTCTACCGGAGGAACCAGCATGACTGTCCGATGTCAGGTGATTTTGTGGTGCACCGCCACCGTGGTGGGACTGACGCCTGTTGGGACCGCCGCCCAGGACGGGCCGCTTACGCCGTGGGGCCACCCCGACCTCCAGGGCGCCTATACCAACAAGACGATCACCCCGCTCGAGCGTCCGGAAGAACTGGGCAACAAGGAGTTCCTCACCGAGGAAGAGGTGGCGACCCAGGAGCAGGCCCGGATCAATCGCAACACGGACCTGCTGCACGCGCCGCCGCGTCGCACGGTAGCCGGCGGCGATATCGGCGGATACAACAACTTCTGGCTAGATGGCGGCACGCGTCCGACTGGACGAACCTCCCTCATCTACGACCCAGCGGACGGACGACTGCCCCGTGCCACCGCTGATGGCGAACGCCGTCACACCGCGCACGATGCGTCGTTTCCGGTCGATGGTCCGTTCGACTCGTGGGAAGACCTGGAGCTCAACGACCGCTGCCTCGTCTGGTCGGCCGGTCCGCCGATGCTACCAAGCGCCTACAACAACAACTTCATGATCTTTCAGACACCAGACCACGTGGTCATCAACGTCGAGATGATCCACGATACACGGATCATCCCGCTCGACGGCCGCTCGTACCTCCCGTCACAAATGCGCCAATGGCATGGCGACGCCCATGGCCATTGGGAAGGCAACACGCTTGTCGTCGAGACGAGAAACATTCGCCGGACGGAAGCGAATGCCGCGGCCGTCGGCGGGGACCAGATTCTGCTACGCGCCGCGAATGGGAACTCTGAGGACAGCATTACGGTCACAGAACGCTTCACGCGACTCGACGCTTCTACGCTGCACTACGAGTTCACTATCGACGACCCAACACAGTGGACCCGAAGCTTCTCAGGCGAGTTCCCGTTCGTTGCGCTGCCTCCGGAAGAGACGCTCTACGAATACGCTTGCCACGAGGGCAACTACAGTATGGTCAATATCCTCGGCGGGGAGCGCGCCAGAGAGCTCGAAGCCTCCACTACCGGATCTAACTGACGGCAGTCCCCCCGCGGCCTTGCGCGGGGACTGCCGTCAAGCCTCGGCGCATGTCCGTTCCGAGTTCACTATCAAGGTGCCAGCGGGGAGCTCGCAAGCCAGCCGCGGGACATCAGTCTGCGGAACGGCTCCAAGCTCTCCATATCTATCGAACTACCGTCGCGGCGGCACCGACGATGGCCGACGTCGCCGAGTCTTGCAGAAAGACGACCACACGTAGACGCGACCGGTCCCAGGCGTCGTCAAGCTGGACGCGTCTGGTGATCGGTGCCGTGGGGAGGGGGTCGGCGAACGCCATGGTCGCCACGCGTTCAAGGTGACGCACCACGCCAGTATGTCTGAGTCGGCGGAAAATGTTCTCACCGGCCATGACGTCGGTCACCAGCCCTGCCTCGGTAACCGCCAACCAGATTTCCACCGCGCGGCCGCGGTTCGGCACCGGTTCGCCGACGGACATCGCGACATCGATGACACGACTCGTTTCGCTGGTGTCGACGTCGAGGTGGACCGGCGTCTTCGGATGCGCACCCGCCTCCTCGATTGCGCGTTGTGCGCTATCACGGTCGCTGCCGACCAGCACCGTGCGGCCATCGACGACCATCATCGGCGTATACAGGCCCGGCAGGTCGAGCGCCGCCCCATAGGCACGCTGGCGAGCCGAGAAGCGGGGTGACGAGAATGGGTCGCGCCACCCGAGGCGATTCCAGTAATCGACGTGCTCGCTGAGCGGTACGATCACGACGTCTGCGACCGGCTGGTTGCGTTCGAATGACCGAAGAATCGCGTCGGCGGGAGGACAGCTCGAACAGCCCTGAGACGTGAACAATTCGACGATGACGGGCGTCAGGGGTGCTTCGGCCGCGTGCCCAGCAGGGAGCCATATGGCGAGCGACACAAAACCGGCTGCGGCCGCCTGGCACAACCGGACGTGGAATCGAGCAACCGTGTTCCAGACCGTCTCGTTCAACTCACTGCCCTATTTTCGATACCAGTCGTAGAGCGCGTCTCCGGCCGGAACTTTGCGTGTGATGTCTACGATGATCGTTTCTCCCTCCCATCGCGTGACGAGCGGCTCCTTGCGAAGGTGCCCATAGAGGAACTCCTCCGCAAACTCGACGCAACGGTACTCGAGCAGCTGCATGTTTGGCTCCAGGCGACGATAGAGTGGCATCGCGATTCGCCACGGTCGTGTAAAGACATTCGGGTCCTCGATGGTCACCTCGTACTGGATGGCGTCGGGTGAAATCGGTGTAAACCGTTCCTCCAGCCGGAGGGCTTCACTGTGAAAGTTCCCGGCTCGATCGAACCAGTTCTTCCCGTTGAAGTCGGTCACGTCGACCACCAGCGTATCGCCCTCCCAGCGGCCGACTGAGTGGCCCATATAGGTGTAGTCAGGCGGGCCGTCAACGGTATCCAGGTGGATGGTACGAGCCGTACTTGAGAACGCGTAGGCCATATGAACCTTGCTGGTGCTCTGCACGATCTGCAGGGGATACGGCATATACATCGCGCGTGGAATCCCGGGCAGATAACACTTGAGCTCCGGGTCGCGGTCGATCCAATTCTCAGCGTTTTCACGTTTCATGGCTGCGGCCTCCGGCGTGTACGGAATCGCTCCATCACCTTGTACCACCCCGAGTGAACCGGGCACTCCCGCCGCGGCCCCGAGGGCGAGAACGGGTGCTGCCGGAACCCGCGCGTACTCGTAGGGGTAGACGCCTGGCTGCATGACGGCGCCCGGACGGGCGGCGTGCGCTTCGAGGTCCCAGTGGGCCTCGTTGTTGGCCTGCCAGATACCGCTGAAATTTGGTTTGTCATCCACGGTGCGTGCCGGCCGCGTCGCTGGGCCCTGGCCCGCCGTGCGAATGACCGACACCGAGATGACAGCGCTCACCGCAGCGGCGCACACCGCCACGCCCAGCATCGAGCCTGTGAACCGGTTTCTCATAACCGTCTCCATTTTTCTCTTTGGGCGTATCGGGATGAGCCTCGGTGGAGGTGTTGCTCACCGTAGCGCCAGCGGATCACGGCCCGCGGTGGACGAACAATCGGCGATGCATTTCGTGGCTGGGTTCAGGCCTCGGCCCTCTGCGAACGCCAGGTCCTCGGCACGCGAGCCCGCCAGGAGCCCAGGTAGCCCGTAGTTTCCCTCGTGACACCGCGGCTCGTAATAGATCCGATTCGCCTCGTTACTCTGTCTTGCGAAGTCCTGGACCACTGACCATGACGCTGTCCACACCGTTGAGTCTTCCATCGTGGACACGACTTCGAGCGTCTCCGGACCCGTGCGTCGCCAGCGTTCGATGAGATGCAGATTCTCGCGGGAACCACGGAAGTCTCTCTTGGCGGTGAAGTTCGTCACATCGACCACGAGCGTGTCGCCCTCCCATCGGCCACGGGAATCGCCCCACCACTGGCGGACCTGCGGGGGCAAATGGGGTTCGTTCGTAATCGGGATGACGCGGTTGAAGCCTTGCCCTTGACCAACGTCATAGAAAATCGTGACCACCCCCGGTGACTGCACGATTCGGTAGTAAATCCCAGTGAAGCCGCCACCAAATTGTGGCAAGTTGCCGCTCATACACCGCTCGCCAAGGCTCCGGTCTTCGGGACCATTGGCGCGATTGATGTTGGCAGCCGAGTAATACGGCGGCCGCTCCTCGCGCCGTGGTGATGGTGGCCCGTACTCCCCGCCACGGCAGCCAGGCTGGTTGTCACGGCAGACCGCGGTGTTTTGGAGCAGGGCCAGCTGATATTCGCGCGTCTCAGCCTGCCGTGCTTGCGCTTCCGGCGTCAGGGGAGGCACTTTCCCGCCCGGTGGATCGATGACCATGCCCGTTCGCCGACCGGTCGGCCTCTGCGACGTGAATACCGCGTTATAGGCACCGGCCACATCGGCTTCGCTGCCCGGCTCAGCGCGAAGGTGATTGCCAAAGACCGACGTGCTCGCGCGACGCTCATCCACTGCGGCGACCTGTTCCTCCGTGTAGAACTCGGTGGTCACGCCGTCGGGCCGTTCAAGCGGCACGAGCAACTCCACACTCCACACGCCCTGCAGGTCCGGCTCGCCCCACGGTGTCCGTGGTGCCGTTTCTTGGGCTTGAGCGGCCCCAAGCGCAGGCGAGTTGGTCTGGGTCACGTAGGCCATCACCAACAGCACCAAGACAATCAAGGCCGCAACACTGAACGGTCCAGGTCTTCGATAGTGCATCTCATACCTCCTACGGGTCGCGTTTCGCTGTTGACCTGAGAGTCAGCGTTGCGCAGCCGCCCTCCGGGTCAATGGATGCGTGCAGAACTCGTTGTCAGTTCATGTGGTCGTCCGCGCCAGCCTAGACCAGCGCCTCGCTTCGAGAAAGGTCCACCGTCGATTTCACGGAAAGCTCGGGTGGGAGACGGAGCAGCCACACGAGGATGAGCTGGTCCTCACTGCCTCACTGGAGCCCAGCTCTTATCAAGTACCGCCCCTCCTGGAATTCGCCGCAGAGCTCGGCAACTAAGGGGTGTTTGACTGGCAGTCCGCGCTCGTCGGACTCCAGATGGCGCTCGGCCACGTAGGTCGTGTGTTCAGCGCCGTCGACGAGTACGTGATACCAAGGTTGGTGTTTCGGCGGACGAGAGCGCGCCACTAACTCATACCATTCGCTGGTGCCACGAAACGTGGCATCGGCATCGAACACCACGCCTCGATAGTCGAATTTCTTGTGACGGACGATTTGGCCCACGAAAAACTTGGCCGAGTGCTCCATCGGCGGAGCGTAACAGAAGGCCGATGCAGGGTCACAGGTCTGGGGCGATCTCTACCGACCGTGGTGCGCGACGAATGGGTTGGCCAGTGCGTTCCGCCCGTAGTCTTCCGTCAGTTCAGCATGTGAGTGCATATCGACGAAGCCCGGCGCGACCATCAGCCCGTCAACGTCCACGACCACGGCAGCATCGACGCCAGCGGTCGCCGCGTCACCGACAAAGCTGATCCGGTCCCCCGCCAGGCCGACATCCTGCCGATCCCGCCAATAAGAGCCGCCCGGCCAAGAGATTCTTCGCGCATGCGTCTTCGGTTCTCCGCCGCGGACAAGGGCCGGTTTATGCTTCACGGTCACCGTGTGGGCGCAGCCGTTTCGGCGCCCGCGACTATGATCGACCCCGCTGGAGCAGTAGGGTCATGTGACAAGAGCGTGAACAGCGGGAGCCAAAGAAAGGCTTTCTCCAAGGCTGTCCACTCGTGCACCGCCGTCGAGATGAAGTCAGAGCCTCGGGTTCGCAGGGCCGCCTGGCAGGGCGCCACGCCGAGTCATACCGGCTGTATGGCGAGAGACGGGAATGCGGCGCCAGGTGGTGCTGCGGGCCAGAGGATTGACTGCATCTCGACGGAGGTGCACTAGACAGCCGAAAAGCAGGGAGACACAAAATGATGGATCCGCTTAGACGCGAGATACTCAAGACGGGCGCCGCGGCCACAGTGATAGCTGCAGCGCCGCGGGTGTTTGCGCAGCAGGCTGGCCAGGACGGAGCGGCCATGTCCTTCTACGAGAACGGCCCCGTTCGCATCCACTATGAGGAAGCCGGTAGCGGCTTCCCGCTGTTGGTCATCGCCGGCGGGGGACTGAACTCCACCATCGCGGGTCTGGCAACTCATCCCTTCAACCCGATCGAGGAGTTCCAAGGAGAGTACCGGTGCATCGCCGCGGACCTTCGGAACGCGAACCGCGGCCAATCGTCCGGTCCGCTCGAGATCGATCGGCCGTGGGATGCCCATGCCGATGACCATCTCGGTGTGATGGACCACCTGGGCATCGACAAGTTCATGGTGTTGGGTTTTTGCATCGGCGGTCCCTTCATCTGGAACTTGATGCGCCGGGCGCCCAATCGTGTCGTCGCGGCCGTGCTGGCGCAACCCAGCGGGTGGAGTCCCGAGACACCCAATCTGTTCTACGACAACAACATGACGGGTTGGGGTCCAGAGCTCGTCACGCGTCGGCCCGAGATCACAATGGAGATGGTCGACAGCTTCTTGACAAAGATGTACCGCACAGACGCTGACTTCGTCTTCACAGTGACCCGCGACTTCGTCCGTGAGAGCCAGACGCCGGTACTGATTCTGCCGGACGATATCCCGGCGCATCCGTATGCTGTCGCCATGGAGGTGGCGATGCTCGCGCCGCGGTCCGAAGTCAGCATGTTCCCCTGGAAAGAGCCGAAGGAGCGGATTCCCCTGGCGGTGCGCCAGATACGGTCCTTCCTCCGGGCGCATCGGCCCGCGTCGGCTTGAGCTGGACCTAGATTCCCCGGCGCAGCCCTCGCCGACCGTTCACCGGGCGCGAAAGGAAACAGCATCTGGACTAAGACGTTTCGCGGGCTCGGCGCAGGACAGAAGTGTCTGTCGGTGAATCGGTTCGGACACCTCCGCCTGAGCCTCGGACGATGCCGTCTTCACGTGCGGAGCGACGTCTCGTCGTCGCGTGGCGTTGTTACGAAAACGCTCACGGCGGGTCCTGGGACGGAACTGTCCCGGCTTGTTCTTGCCTGGAGCCATCGCCTCTCGTGGGCTAGCCGAGGCTGAACGAGATTGTCCGCGGCGAGCGCGGCGTCACGCCGGACACCGCGCTCCGGCTGGCCCGAGTCACTGGGATGGGTGCGAACTTCTGGCTCGGTCTCCAGCAAGATTGGGATCTGTGGCACGCAACCCCCGTGTTCGTACCGAGCAGACGGGCTCGACACCCGGGCGCCAAGTCTCCGGGGTCTCAGTCGAGCTCGGCGATCACGGGGGCGTGGTCTGACGCCGTCAGACCATCCTACTTCTTCCGGTAGTCACGATCGAACTCGACGTGACGCAGCCGGGTGACCACACTCGCCGTGCCCAGCACCAAATCGATGCGGAGACCCTGATTGCGGTGAAACGCGCCGGCTCGATAGTCCCACCATGAGAAGCGCTGGACCCCCGGGGCCTGGTGCCGGAACAAGTCGGTGAAGCCCCACGCAAGCAAACGTCCCAACCGATCTCGCTCGGCGTCCGTGTGAAAGATGTTGCCGGCCAGAGCCGTCTCGTTCCAGCTGTCGACCGGAGCGGGAACGATGTGGAAATCGCCACAGAGAACCGAGGGGTGGTCCGGGTCGTGGTGTCTCTCAAAGAGCGCCAGCAGACTTTCGAACCACGCCAGCTTGCGGGGAAAGTCGTCGTGATCGGTGGCCTTACCGTTGGGGCACTACACGGTGGTGAAGGAGAGATCGCCGAGCTCAGCGGTGATGAGCCGCGCGCCCAGGGGCTCCTGCTCGGGAAGCCCCCGCCGACCACGGTCATCGGCGTGCGAGATAGGATCGCGACGCCATGCCAGCTCTTCTGGCCGTGACACGCAGTGTGGTAGGGTAGCCCGCCGCCTCGAGCTCGGCGACCGGAAACTCCTCGTTGGCAAGCTTGAGCTCTTGGAGCCCGACCACATCGGGTTGACGGGCTCGCAGCCAGTGCAGGACGAAGTCCAGTCGGGCGCGGAGCCCGTTCACATTCCACGTGGCTATCCTCATGATTCGCGGGCGAGATTATACAACGCGCCGACTCGCGCGTTGGCACGACCGCGGGACAAGCGAGTGGCATACCGGAGGCAGCAAGACGCAAGAGAACGTCGACTGTGACGAGATCTCGCCGAATGCCTCCGGAGGGCTGTGCCGGACGAGGTCTATGCCTGGCAGCCGGTGCTGTCGCGCCGCCCGAGAACGGAGTGGTGTTGACTTTGGGCCTTTGCCGGGGCACATTGCGTTCGACATGCTTCGCGAATCGCGGGTGACGGTGACAGTCCGACGAACAGGAGTTTGGAGATGAAGAGCACTCTGCAGTGGAATCGCTTTCGTCGAGAGTATCTGACGGTGGCCGCCGTGACGGTCGTCGTGGCCGTCGCGGTTACCGGGACGAAACCGGTGGGAGGGCAGGAGAACCCCTTCACCGGAACGTCGTTTCGGATCGACGCGGAGGGAATCCGCGTGTCGTCACGCGGATTCGAGGCCGGGGCCCGGACGCACTGGCACACGCACAGCGACCAGCTGCTGGTCGTCAGGGAGGGCGCGCTCCGGTATCAGGTCGAGGGGCAGTCCGTCGGGGAGGTCGGTCTACACGAAACGGCCTATCTGCCGCGGGGCGTCCGGCATTGGCACGGGGCGACCCCTAATGAGGCGCTAACGCATGTCTCCGTGACATTCCCCAACGAGACCGGGGAGCATCTCGCCATCGAGTGGATGGAGCCGGTCACTGACGAGCAATACGCGGCCGGAGCCGCACGGTGAGCGTGACGTCGAGATCGCTCGTCTGTCTCGCTTCTCTCGGCCTTGCCGCACAGACGCTCGGCGCCCAGGCGTTGTCGGCTCCGCCGCGAGCCGACCGACAGCCCGTGGGCCTGGTGTCGCCTAGGGTGGCGCCACTCGCGGAGAGACAGTGGACGGATGAGCAACGCACGCTCGTCGATACCTACGCGAGCGATGGTCGCGCCGACAATCAGCTCCACACGCTCCTCCACGTGCCGGCGATCGTCGAAGGTCTAATGCCGCTCACAGTGTATCTCACCGAGGAGTCCACGCTGTCTCCGCGGGAGCGGACCGTACTAATCCTGCGCGCCGCTTGGTTGGCGGGCAGCCAGCCCCTGTGGGCCACCTACGCAGCGCGGGCGCGCGGGCACGGTCTGACGGACGAGGAGATCCGACACATCGCCCAGGGGCCAGCCGCGGTCGCGTGGGACGAGAAAGCCCGCGTGCTCCTACAACTGACCGACCAGCTCTACCTCAACTCGTCGGTGGCTGACGCCACGTGGAGGGCCCTCGCGGCGCGTCACGATGAGCATGCCCTCATGGACGCGGTTGAGACCGCGAACCACTTTATCGTTCTGGCGCTGATCTACAACTCGTTCGGGGTCCAGCCCGATGACGAAACCCCCGACCGCCTGCCTGCGGACATTCCCTATGCTGTCTCCGTCCCGGAGAGGGAACCGCCGCTCACGGTGGCCCGGCTCGATCCTCTTGACGGCCCAGGTATTGCCGTCGGGCGCACCTTTGCGCGGCATCCAGCCCTGGCCGCCGCGCGGGGTCCGCGGGCCGGCTACATCAACAGGATCTCTCCGCTGTCGCCGCGGGACCGGGAGACGCTGATCCTGCGGATCGGATGGAACTGTCAGGCCGAGTACGAATGGGCCAAGCATGTCGGCTCGGTCGGTCGTGCGCGCGACCACGGCGTCGACCCGGTGACGGTGGCAGAGGGACCGGAGGCACCCGGGGCGAATCCCGACGACGCGCTACTGCTCGGGATGGTCGACGAGCTCTATCGAGACGCGACCGTTTCCGACGCGACGTGGACGGCGCTCACCGACCGCTATGACCTGGTCGAGGCGATGAGCGCCGTCTACACGCCGAGCTCGTATCGAGCGACCTCGATGTCGCTCAACGCCTACGGGGTCCAGCTGGAGGAAGGCGACGAGGGCTTTCCATCTCCGTCCCAGGCTCGCTCCCTCGGCCTTCCGCGTCCGCACGCCGAACGGGGCCGAGGGGTCGCCAGTGGGCAGCTTGATCTGGTTCGCCTGCGACACCTCGCGGCGCGCTAGCGTAAATTGTCGTGATGTAATCCGTCGACGATCAGGTCAAGATCGCGGTCGACGCACCGAACTGGCTCTTCGAGTTCAAAGTCCGTTAGCCACCTCGTTTGCGGTCTGGACAATCTTCCGTGGAGGACCGAGGCGTGGGACGCCCGGCGGATCGCAACGGAGCGACGTGTCCGTTCTCACCTGATTCTCGCTGAGTTCTGGAACTTGGGCTTGGAACTCCGGCCTATACGAAGGAAAACTCCTCGTATACGCGGCTGGAGAGTCTGTGACGGCTGGTCCCGACCCGGGCCCAGGACCGTCACCGCACCTGGTGATACAGAGGACCGAGCCGTCGGGCAGGACCTGCGGCAGGACAAACTCGATAGCACCCGCGCCGTTCAGATCAGGGAGCCCGTGGACGGTCTGGGGCGTTGGTCTAGACGCGAGCCGCGCGATCTGTTCGGCGGAGCCTCGGCCAGCGTCCATTATAGGGACCTGCGCAGAAGCAACGAGCGGTCATCGTGAGGAAGACCGCGGAGACTCCCAAGGGCTACGTCGGACAGATACGGTCGACCTCGGACATCGTCACGGGTTCCATCGGTTCGTCCAGTCTCGCCCTGCTCGTTTTCTTCACTAATTATCAGGGGGCTGACTGTCTCACATACATTGGCACAGAGGGATCTTCACCTCCCGTTCACCTCCCGCAGGGTCGGACCCTTGCGTCTTGCCGACTGTACTGCACGTGGGGAGGGAGCCGATACATATTGGCGCAGATGCCTTCATAACGAACCCTGCCCCCTTCCCCGTCGACGAATAGTGCGCGACGAGTGGTATCGTCAGCAGGTGAGCTTGGTAGGGCAGACCGTCGCCCACTATCGGATTCTCAGCGGTCTGAGCGCGGGTGGCATGGGCGTCGTCTACGAGGCGGAAGACGTCCGACTCGGGAGTCCCCGCGCTGCCAACGAAGGTCTGCGCATAGGAACAGTGCGACGAGCACCGCGAGGTGTGCCCAAGGCGGAATACACGACCCGCGACCTTTTTGACGTCTGGCTTCCGGAGCTGGCGCCGAGCGAGACGATCCCCAAGGAGGCGCTGACGGTGACCGACGACACGTCCTGGCGTCGCTTTGTCCGTCGCTACCGTATCGAGATGAAGGCTCCCCAGGCGCGTCACGCGCTCGACCTGCTCGCGGCCCTCTCTCACCGAACGAATCTCTCGGTCGGCTGCTACTGCGAGCGGTCGGAGCGCTGCCACCGGTCGTTGCTCGAGGAGCTGCTCGCTGCCCGCGGCGCCAAGCTCGTACCCTGACCGCGTTGGTTGACCGCGTGCCGACGGGGCGACACGTCCGACGGCGCTTGGTCGGAGATCACGCCCGTGGGACGCGCCGTCCGCCAAGCACCGTCTCGAACGGGAACAGACGCTTGCTGCCAACGCGCAAGTTCTCGTAGTTGTCGACGAACTCGAACCTCCCCTCTCGAAGCTCGAGCACCGCCACGTCGGCAGGAGCACCAACATGGAGCGTGCCACGATCCCTAAACAGTGGGTATACACGGGACGCGTTCACCGTGGCGCGTGCCACGACCTCGTCGATCGTCATGCCGAAGTTCAGAAACTTGGACATGACGTTGGGGAGATCGACGACGCTTGCCGCATTGCGGCTGCCGGTGCTGCCGTCGGTGGAGATCGTGTCGGGCCAGAATCCCGCTTGCATGATCGCGTCGAACGTGTCCCACCGGAGATGGCCAGTTCGCCCGTTCGCGACGTCAAACCACACGCCACGACGCCGGGCGGCGAGCACCGCAGGGAAGATACGACCGTCGCCGTCGATGATGGCATTCGGTGGTGGCGCGAACATGTGCGTGACGATGTCGCCCGGCTTCAGCTGCGCGACCAGTGTCGAAAAGGGGGATGCGGTCTGCCCCATGTGGATCATCAGCGGCAGATCGAAGAACGTGGCCACTTCCTGGGCGCGGCGTAGCACCTCGACATCGTCCACCGCGACACCCTCGGTCAGGCGGGCCTTGACCCCCACCACATAGTCGAGATTGCGCGCCACAGCGGCTTTCGCGGCGTCGACGTCGGCGAGCGCGAGGTCGTGGGTGTCACCGTCGGGCAGAATGCCTTCGCGACCGATGTTGATCAAGACGCGCGCTGGCTGGGGCGCCGAGCGCGCGAACGCGACCACCTCGTCGATCTGGGCGGCACCCGCCGACCCGGCGTCAACCCAGCCCGTGACGCCATCGGACAGGCAGATGCGTGGGCCGTCGTCGTCGCGGCCATAGTGGGAGTGGACATCGAGAAGCCCCGGCACGACGAGCTTGTCGGTCGCATCAATGACCTCAGCGCCCTCGGCGTCGATGTCCGAGCCGATCCATGCGATGCGATCCCCGGCGATCGCAACATCCAGGATCGCGTTGAGGCGTAGGGACGGATCGATGACCCGGCCCCCTTTGATCACCAGGTCGTAGTCTGCGGCGAACGTCGCAGAGCTGCGAGCCAGCGTTGCGACTCCCGCCATGGTGCCGTAGACGAATTGGCGTCGATTCAACATCGTGTGCCGTCCTTCCGGGTCGAAGTCTTTGACCATGCCACGGACAAGATGCTGCGCGGAGACCGCCCGTATGTCAACTGCATCACACGCGGGTAACGGGCGGATCTCTTTTGTCTCGACCGACCGTGAACACAAAGTACTCCGACCCAGAAGTGCGGTCCGACGCAATTGCGCGGACGTCCCGCGAAGTGCAGGGCGATGTGGCTCGCGCTTTGCCCCTTGATGCAACCCATCACCGGCGCCCATCGAGTGCCGGATCCGCAAACTGTCTGCAGCGTGCGTGGGCACGCCTGGTCCGGCGGGCGAAATACCGGTTGCGGACGGCATCACCTGAGAACTATCGTCTCTGAGTCCCGACGAGGTTCTTATATGTCCCGATACGCCATTCTTCTCACTGTTTTGCTGACCGCCGCGCCGGCACCCGCGCAAGTGACCGCTGGCGACTTGCCGGACCAGTCCGTCACATGGCTCCAGGAGTATCTCCGGATCGACACGATCAATCCGCCGGGGAACGAAATACGCGGGGCGGAGTTCCTCGCGGCTATCCTCGACGCCGAGGGCATCGCTTACGAGTTGGTCGAATCGGCTGCGGGCCGTGGCAACATTTGGGCGCGTCTCGAGGGCGGGTCAGAACCGAGTCTGGTCCTGCTGCACCACATCGACGTCGTGCCCGCCGACCCAAACTACTGGTCGACCGACCCGCTTTCCGGTGAGGTCCGCGATGGGTATATGTACGGCCGCGGAGCGCTCGACACGAAGTCGTTGGGCATCATCGAGTTGGCGGCATTTATCGCCCTGCACCGGTCTGGCGTCGCGCTGGAACGCGACGTCATCTACATGGCCACGGCGGACGAAGAAGCCGGAGGATATTTCGGCGTGGGCTGGCTGGTCGAGAATCGGCCAGAACTGTTCGAAAACGTCGGGTATGTGATCAATGAGGGCGGCGGCGGCAGCGAAGTGGACGGCCAAGTCCAGTTCTCTGTCGAGGTCACCCAGAAGGTGCCCTACTGGCTCAGGCTCACCTCACGAGGACAGCCTGGTCACGGGTCGCGCCCCCGGGCCTCGACGGCCGTCACGCGGCTGGTGGCGGCGTTGAACCAGCTGCGCGAACATGAATTCGAGCCCCGGGTCATTCCATCGGTCGACACCTACTTCCGGCGGCTGGCACCGGGGATGGGGCCCGACTGGGAGGATCGCTATGCCGACATGGCGACGGCGCTCCGGAGGCCGGGGGTGGCGGATGAGCTTCTCGAGGCCAACCCGGGTCACTACGGCCTGACCCGTAATACCTGCTCACTCACGCGTCTCGGTGGCAGCGACAAGATCAACGTGATCCCGACCGAGGCCTGGGCCGAACTCGATTGCCGGCTGCTGCCCGATCAGGACCCCGATGAGTTTCTCGCCGAGTTGGGCGGGGTTCTGGGCAGTGACGTCGCGGTGGAGACGATGATGGGCTTTACACCGGCGGTATCGTCATCGGAGACCGGTTTGTTCCGCACGATCGAGGACGTCACCGAGACGCACTTTCCGGGCGCGACGGTGGTGCCGGCCGTGCTGGTGGCCTTCACCGATAGTCACTTCCTTCGCGACCTCGATATCGTGGCCTATGGATACGACCCCTTTGTCATTCCCGCCACCGACTACGCCGGCGTCCATGGCAACGACGAGCGGATCTCGGTCGAGAACATGAGACGCGGCGTGGTGGTACTCCTTGACCTCGTCCAGCGATGGGCGGTGAAATAGGCCGGTAAAAAAGATCGGCGCAGCTGCGCAGTGAGCAAATGCCGCCCTCGAACAGGAACGGAGTCGATGCACCGCGAAACGCCGATAACCGCGTCAGACCAACAGGAGCGCGGCGGCGTACTGCACGGCATCGCGGGACCTTCATTCCCGCGCCGGGCACGGTCGGCTCGATCCCCTGAGCCAGTCACGCGGCCGCAATCAGCCAGCCCCCCCAGGCGACCAGCAACAACCCGAGGCCGCGGCTCACGCTCTCTCCGCGCGGCAGCGTTTTTTCGGCCAGTACGACGATCGTGAGAACGGCCACCCACGGCAAATTCATCACGCCAAGCACGAACAACAGGACCATCAGGAACCAGCAGCAACCGAGGCAATAGACGCCGTGGTGCAATCCCATCAGTGCCGCGCCCGAGTTTCCGTCGCGCCAGCAATGCATAAGGAAGCTCATCGGCGAGCGGCAATGGTTGAGGCAGGCGTTCTTGAGCGCCGTCCATTGGAATGCCCCCGCCGCGACGAGCAGGACACCGCCCGTGACCGGAGCAACGTTGCCCATCATCGACGACATGACGCCGCCGGCGTGCAGACCCCAGTTGGCCACCGTGGCGAGCAGCGAGAACCCCACCCAGGCGAGCAGGTAGCCGCTCACAAACGCCCCGGTCGGGGCGAAGGGACGGCCCGCCGCCTCGCGCTTCTCCCGAACCCGCGCGAAGATTATGACCGTGGGGGTGACCGAAGGCAGCATCATCGCGAACATCATCACCGCCCACATGACGAACATGAAGACGAAGTCGGCGGCCGACCAGCGAATCATCGATGGCCGGCTCATGGCATCGGCCATCGAGCCATGCTCGACGCCGAGGCGGACGGTGTAGGCCCAGACCAGCGCGGCGAGCGCAACCAAGGCGGCGAGCACCAGGCGGCGATCGCGCTCTAGCGTCAAGCTGGAGGATGCCCCGCATGAAGATCGACGTGCCTCCCCTCCACACCCCGGTCTCGATGAGATCGCCTTCGACGTTGTTCTTGATGGCCTCGGTGACGCAGTGCTGAACGTTGTCCCACCGCGTAAACAGAGCGCTGACCAAGCCAGGGAAACAGGTCGTGCTCGAACCGCCGCAAGATGCGGTCGCTGTGGTCTACGACCCATCTCGATGAGAATTTCGCGTACCACTCCCGGGCGATGGCCTCGAAACTGTCTGCGCCCGCGACCGCAAGGTTCCGCGCTTTACGGGCCTGCCCAGGATCGATACCGGCCGCAAGCTGCTGGCGGACCGCATCACGCCGCTCACGGGCAGATTTTAGAGTGACACCCGGGTAGACCCCCAGGGAGAGCCGTTTTTCCTTACCACCGAAGCGGTATTTCCAGCGCCCCCACTTCCCCCCCGCGGGGCTCAGCTCCAGATACAGGCCGCCGCCGTCGAACAACTTGCAAGCTTTGGCGTGCGGTTTGGCCGCACGCACCGCGGAGTCCGTCAAAGCCATCTGGGGGCAACTCCTGTTCGGTGTGGCCTTGTTGCCCCCAGAGTTGCCCCATCAGAGGGGGCAGTTTCCCCTGGAAGGCACAGGAACACTTAGGACAGCATAGCAGGCACAAACCGCCCAAAAACAGATAGATAACGGACTTTCTTGGCTCCGGCTGGACGGGGTGATGGTAGCGGTACGGGGAATCGAACCCCGGTCCCATGGCTGAGAACCATGTATCCTAACCCCTAGACGATACCGCCTCCAGGGAAGAAAACTTCTCCATTTTTATATCATAGTCGCGTGATACGTGCCGTCCTTGTGTTGACCTTGGTGGCCGGGCTGGGATTGGGCCTCGGGCTCTATGTGACCGCAGGTCGAGCTGCGGGTCCAATCATCACCATTGAAGCGCCGACTTCTCTGGTCGGCCGCGAATCGACCTTCGCCGCGACAATCGAAGCACCCGACAACGCGCTCAACGCGGTCAATGCCGTTATCGAGCAAGACGGGCGACGCTACACACTGTTCTCGCTGGACCAGCCCGGTGATGGGCAAATGAGTCAGGCCGGTGCGGACCGGGTCCGGGTTCGGCGTCAGTTCGACCGCCGTTCGCATCCGAATCTCGTAGCCGGCGAAGCTCGAATTCTGGTGACGGCCACGCGGCCGGTATTTTTTGG